>Ga0335084_10001224_pt1 | contig 23616 bp, 15 predicted proteins | sample Lox_Sample_44_FD_206721 | JGI IMG/M metagenome (GOLD analysis project Ga0335084, IMG submission 206721) | Soil microbial communities from Loxahatchee National Wildlife Refuge, Florida, United States - Lox_Sample_4.4 | ecosystem: Environmental > Terrestrial > Soil > Wetlands | place: USA...
GGTTGTAAACGCACTTCAATCCACTTGTCAGCCTGACGGAGCCGGCGAGTGCGCGGGCACGGCCTTTGTCGCCAAACTGGATGCGGGCGGAAGCGTGATCTTCGCCAGCTACCTCGGGGGCAGCGGCGGCGACGAGGCAAATGCCATCGCAGTCGATGTCCGTGGCAACATGTTCCTAGCTGGCTCGACGCACTCGCTGGATTTCCCGGTGACCGGAGCCGCGCAGCAGACGGCTGGCGGCGACGGAGATGCATTCGTGGCGGGCATCGCGGCCAATGGTTCACGACTGCTGTTCGCAACTTATCTTGGTGGTTCCGGCACGGACGAGGCACGCGCGCTGGCGCTTGATACAGCCGGCGATGTCTATGTGACAGGGGAAACAAGGTCCCTCGACTTCCCCGTTCGCAAGGCGTTGCAGTCTCGGTGCAGTACGAACCAGCAAGGCGCGTGCGGATCTGCTTTCATCGCGAAACTCTCCCGCAATGGCATGACTCTGCAATATTCGACTTATCTGGGAGGCAGCGGCGGCGATGCCGGCAGTGCCATCGTTGTCGACGAACGAGGTTCGGCGTATGTAGCCGGGATCACGAAGTCCGCGGACTTCCCCCTGATGCAAGCCGGCCAAAACGGACTTCGCGGCCAGAGCAACGCATTTGTCAGTAAGATTTCGGCGTCGGGCTCGTCTTTGGTTTTCTCGACCTACCTCGGTGGCAGCGGAGCCGATCAGGCAAGCGCCATCGCCCTGGATCGGTCAAAGAACGTAGTCGTCGCCGGGTGGACCTTCTCTCCAGACTTCCCGGTTCGTGACGCCCTGCAGTCCGTGTGCAGTACCGACGGCAAGGCTCGATGCAGCTATGACGCTTTTGTCGCGGAACTGACTCCAGCCGGGTCCGAACTCCATTTTTCGACATACCTGGGCGGCACGGGAGCCGACGTATCTCGCGGCCTTGCGGTCGACGGGCAGGGATCGGCTTATCTTGCCGGCTGGACTTCTTCGCGGGATTTTCCGCAGGCGAGGCAAGCCCTCGCGCCCGCCAATACGCGTAGGCCCACCGCTTTGAAGAATCCGAGTGGGGCATTCGTGGCGAAGATCAGTGGTCTCAATAACGATCCTCAACCGGCGGTGAGTTGCGGAGGCGGCACGAAGAACTGGGTCGGCACAGTGGGGGACAACCTATGGACCTCAGCAAACAACTGGAGTCCTGCAGGGGTCCCGGTATCGACCGACAACGTTTGCATTCCGACGTCCTCCACCACAATCACGATTGGCGCCCTGGTGGCTGCAAACCAGACGATCGCCAGCCTGACTTCAGGAGCGCCGCTCACCATCACCAGCGGTCCGCTCTCGATTACCGGTACCTCGACATTTGCCGACTTGAGCCTCGCTGGCACGCTCACGGTGGGTGCGACGTCAACCATGTCCACCCTTCATCAAACCGGAGGCGTTATGACGGGCGCCGGAGATGTCTCCATCAGCGGCCTGCTCACCTGGCAGGCGGGTTCGGAATGTACGAATTTCTCAGGCAGTTCATGCAGCGCGCCAGTTACGCAGGCGGTCACCAACGCAAACGGTGGCATCAGTTTCACCGGGAGTGTCTTTCTCCAGGGGCGGACTTTGAACAATGCGGGTACTGCTTCCTACACGAATGCGTTCAGCTTCAGCATGGTGCTGGCGGCGATCGTAAACAACAAGGTTGGCGCGACTTGGGACGTAAGCAATAACGGAAATATCGGCATTTCCGGAACGGGCAATACATTCAACAATGCCGGGACTTTGAAGAAGACGGCTGGAACCGGCAACAGCCTGATTGACGCCATCTTTAACAACACCGGCACCGTGCAGACCAGTAGCGGCAATCTGATCTTCCGTGGCGGCGGCGACTGCGGTTCGTCCTGCGCGGGCGCCTGGACGGTGAGCACAGGTGGAAACCTTCAGTTCAACATCGGCACTTATGTCGTGACTGGCGCCATTACGAATAGCGGCGGAACACTACTGTTCAACGGCGCTACGCTTGACTTCGTCAAGTCGGGCACCACGACCATCACCGGGCCTTTGAATCAGACTGCGGGAGTTGTCTTTGGCCCTTCCACCCTGACCATCACCGGACTGTTCACGTGGCAGGGAGGATCGATGTGTACCAACTTTTCCGGCAGTACGTGCAGCGCTCCCGCCACGCAGGCGATTACCAATGCTAACGGCGGGATCAGCTTCACAGGATCGCCGTTTCTACAAGGACGAACACTCAACAATCCCGGTACCGCGTCTTACACCAATGCGTTCTCACCGACGCTGACACTCGGTGCGATCGTGAACAATCTGGCAAGCGGCACATGGGACCTCAGCAACAACGGAAACATCGGAATTTCGGGCACCGGAAACACGTTTAACAACGCTGGAACGGTGGTCAAGACGGCGGGGACCGGCAACAGTCTCGTGGACGCCGTCTTCAACAACACCGGGAGTGTATCGGAGAGCAGCGGCAACCTGCTGTTCCGCGGCGGCGGCGACTGCGGCTCCTCCTGCAATGGAAGTTGGACGGTAAATACAGGCGGCTCTTTGCAGTTCAACATCGGGACCTACGTCCTGACCGGGGCCATTACCAACAGCGGCGGCACGCTGCTCTTCAACGGCGCGAATTTGGACTTCGTCAAGGCCGGGACGACGACGATCACCGGCGCGCTCAACCAAACGGCGGGCGTCGTTTTCGGCACCTCAACACTAACCATTACCGGCCTGCTTACGTGGCAGGGCGGATCGATGTGTACCAACTTCTCGGGAAGCACGTGCAGTGCGCCAGCGACGCAGGCCATCACGAATGCGAACGGCGGCATCAGCTTCATCGGCTCGCCCTTCCTGCAGGGGCGTACTCTCAACAATGCCGCCACGGTCGCATACACCAACGCTTTCACGTTGACGCTGACGCTGGGGGCAATCGTCAACAACAAGGCGGGCGCCACCTGGGATCTCAGCAACAACGGCAACATCGGTATTTCGGGCACCGGGAACACGTTTAACAACGCTGGAACGGTGGTCAAGACGGCGGGGACCGGCAACAGTCTCGTGGACGCCGTCTTCAACAACACCGGGAGTGTATCGGAGAGCAGCGGCAACCTGCTGTTCCGCGGCGGCGGTGACTGCGGCGCTTCGTGTGCTGGGACCTGGACGGTGAATGCGGGCGGCAACTTGCAGTTCACTGGTGGCACCTATGTGCTCACAGGCAACATGACGAATAACGGTACGCTTCTGTTCAACGGCGCCAACCTCAACTTTGTCAAGGCCGGTACGACTACGATTACCGGTCCGCTCAATCAAACAGCTGGAGTGGTCTTTGGGCCCGCTACCCTGACCATCACCGGACTGTTCACCTGGCAGGGTGGATCAATGTGCACCAACTTCTCGGGAAGCACGTGCAGTGCTCCAACAACTCAAGGCATCACCAATGCAAACGGCGGAATTAGCTTCACGGGAAACCCCTTCCTGCAGGGTCGAACGCTGAACAATCCGGCGACCGCTTCCTATACGGCGGGATTTTCGCTGGAAATGCTGCTGAGCGCGATCGTGAATAACGCGGCGAGCGGCACATGGGACGTCAGCAACAACGGCAATATTGCCAACTCTGGCTCAGGCAATACATTCAATAACGCCGGCAACTTCAAGAAAACAGCGGGTACAGGCAACAGCCTGATTGACGTTGTGTTCAAGAACACAGGCTCGGTTCACGCCGACAGCGGCGCCACGTTCTTCCGGGGTGGCTTTACACAAACTGCGGGGAGCACAGAATTTAGCGGTGGAGCGACGCTGCAGTTCACGACCGCTGCCAGCCTGCAAGGGGGCACTTTCAGCGGATTTGGAACCGTGACGGGCAATCTCAACAATTCGGGAGCCAATCTGTCGCCGGGACCGGTGACCACTCCGCCCGCCATCATTAATGAGACCGGGACGTACACACAGAGCAGCCCGGGGGCCTATACGGCAACCGTCCGTAATCTGTCCGGGAATTGCGTAACCGACGTCGTGAACGTCAGCGGAGCCGCCACCCTCGGTGGTCCGCTGAACATGGTGGTCGTGGGCTGCACCCCTACTCTCAACCAGCAGTTCACCGTCATGACCTTCGCGTCGAAGACTGGGACGTTCTCCGGCATTAGCTCGGGATGGGCTGTCAGCTACACTGCATCGTCGGTAATCGCGACCTTTCAGGGAGGCGGCGGCACACCAACCATCACGATCACGCCTGCAAAGCTGACCTTCTCGGCAACCGTGGTGGACACCACCTCCAAACCGAAGACAGTCACGATCGGAAACAGCGGAACCGCTCCGTTGCACATCTCCAACATCGCGATCACGGGAGATTATTCTCAGACCAACACCTGCACGACAGTGAATCCAGGCGCAACCTGTAAGATCAGCGTGAAGTTCAAGCCGACGGACAAGAACACACGAACGGGCACGTTGACTCTGACCGACGATTCGAGCACAGGCTCAACGCAGAACGTTCCACTTACCGGAGTGGGAACGTTCCTGATGGTGACGCCCAACCCGATTGCATTCCCAGCTCAATTACTCAACACGTCGAGCGCTCCGATGACGATCACGTTCAAGAACGTGAACCCATCTGTACCTCTGAATATTTCCAGCGTGACTCTCGCCGGAGCTGCCGCTGCCGATTACTCGCAAAACAGCGCCTGCGGCTCGATTCCGGCGAACGGCACTTGCACGTTCACTATGACGTTCACACCTTCGGCACTGGGCAAGCGAGCCGGAATGCTGAAGATCGCTGAAGATGGCGGTGGCAGCCCGCTTAAGATTACGGCCAGCGGATTGGGAACGTATGTCACGTTGTCTCCGTCGCCCCTGGCGTTTGGCAGCGTGGCGGTTGGCAGTACGAAATCATTACCCGTGACGCTGACGAACCATAATCCCTCGGCCGCGGTCTCTGTGACCTCAGTTACGACGGCGGGCACGAACAAAAAAGACTTCACCGCGTCGGCAGGCGCTGGCTGCGGTTCCGTACCGGCGAATGGAGGCACCTGCACGATTACGGTGAATTTTAAGCCAGCCGCAACCGGTCCTCGCAGCGGGCAGTTGAGTGTCAAAGATAGTGATACAGGCTCTCCGCAGACGGATAATCTGACCGGAACTGGCCAGTAGTTGTAAGCAGTCGAATAGTAGGCCGGGGGCATCAGGCAGCACGATGCTCCCGGCCTTTCCTAACGCGGCTCTCTGTTTGCGTCGTTGTCAAGTCTGGTGGGAAGGTGGCAATTCACCAACGATCGTGCACCAGCCCGCGAATACGGTCGTTGTAGACTCTCGCGACCCCAGCCATCGCACCCGGCGAAAGAGGAGCCAGGTCTGAAGCGTGGCAATTGTCCGCGACCTGGCCGGGGAGCTTGCCCCCAGGAATGGCGCAGCTAACGGCATTGAAGTCGAGAATCCAGCGCAGGGCGAACTGACTCATGGAAACACCGGGCGGCAGGAGGCGGCGAATCTCTTCGACGGCTGCCAGGCCGGCTTCGTAGTCGACCCCGGAGAACGTTTCACCAACGTCAAAGGCCTCACCATGGCGATTGAAGTTACGGTGATCGTCCGCTTCAAAACTTGAGTCGGCGCGCAGCTTGCCGGTCAGAAGACCGCTGGCCAGGGGTACGCGCGCAAGGATACCTACCTTCCTGCGCTTGGCTTCGGGAAAGAACAGCTCCGCCGGACGCTGGCGAAAGCAGTTGAAAATAATCTGCACGGTTTGAACGTTGGGATATTCGATGGCCTTCAGCGCTTCTTCTACCCTCTCCACGCTCACTCCGTAGTAGCGAAGCTTGCCGGCCTTCACCAGGTCATCGAGAACAACGAATATTTCGGGACGGTAGTAAAGCTCGGTCGGGGGACAGTGCAATTGCAGCAAGTCGATCGTGCCGGTCGAGAGATGGCGGAGGCTGTCTTCGATCCATCCCGTGATGTTCTTCCGGCTGTAGCCATCGACGGTCTGACTGGGCAGGCGACGGCCGGCCTTGGTCGCGACAATGATTTTCGGGTGGTCTTTCTTGAGCTGCGCAATCAACCGTTCGCTTCGTCCGCCACCGTAGACGTCAGCGGTGTCGAAGAAATTCACGCCGCATTCGACAGCTTTGTGAAGAGCGGCGAGCGAATCCGTATCGGAAACGTTTCCCCATGCGCCTCCGATCGCCCATGCGCCAAAACTGATGTCCGAAACCTGCCAGCCCGTACGACCAAGCGGACGATAGTTCACTGCCCTTTTCTCCCTTCGGATTTGAGCAGTCTATCTTAGAGGGTTACGCGGCAAGTCTGCCACCAACACGGCGGCGTTCTTCCGCATAGATGCGAAGAGCGAAGGCGCCAGCGGGACGGGCCCGCATTTCGTTGACCGCAGATTGAACAGGAGCGGGCATCTGATCGTAGGCCGGAATCGGGCCGCCGTAGGAATCGGGAAGGACGACCGGCGCTGCGGCCACGGCAAAGGCTACGTCAGACAGGGTCAGGCGGTCACCGACAAGATATTCTTGACCACCGGCAAGACGCGAGTCGACAGTGTCGAAGATCTTTCGAGCCTGATCGAGATTGTCCTGGGCTGCTTTCGCACTCAATCGCAAGAGAAGTTTCAGCAGGCCTGCGAACAACCAATAGGCGGACCTGACAGCTTTCTGTTCAAAGGCGGGGGTGCCCTCACTGAGCGGAGCAATCATCATGTCACGGTGCGGCAGCAAGTGGTAGTAGGCAAACTTGGCGGTCGCGAACGCCAGCGTCTCGTTGAATAAAGGCCAGTCGCTTTCCACTTGGCGCCGCTGAGCTTCGTCCTGCGGAAGAAGCCGGAGATCGGGAGTGGAGCGCGCATCGAAATAGTCCGCCATGGGGCGAGGACCTACGAGCTTGAGGTTGTCGCCGTAGAGAAGCGGAAAGATTACGGTGAACCCGTGCCAGAGAGTCGCTCCAAAGCAAAAGTACAGCGTGTGGCGATGCTCTTCGTGTTCGATGCCATAGTGGCCCGTAAGAAAGCGGCTGAGTTCGCTATCGAGACTCGGAGGAAACGTGATGAGGATGGGAACTTTGGTCGTGGGCATGTAGGTGTCCTCCTTTGCATTCCTGATCAGAGATTCGCCAAATATTTCAACGCGCTAATGCCAGGCAAAAAGAAGTACGAGCCACCCTTCACTGTCACAAACCGGCTCAAGTTATGAACGCGCGTGCGCAGAGGCTCGCCCTGCACGGTGAACAGGCAATCGCCCTTCGCCAGATTGCCAACCAGCGGATCGACTTCGCCATCGAGCCCGCCGAAGACCGGATTGTTGATCCAGGTCTGCTGGGTAAACTCAAACTGCCGTTCGATGTCGCTATTCAGGCAGATGAAGTGCAGACCACGCTTGGCGCCGTCATCGACCATCGGGTTCTGAATGCGATGCCCATAGGAACGTCCGCGGCGAATGATGCGGTGGCGATTCGCCGAGTTTAGTGCGGTGGCCGAATCGGGACCCAGAGAATCCCGTGGGTTCGAACGGCGAATATGCGATCCGACTGGGCAGGCAAAACCGTGGGCATCCTTCTGCAGATAAGCGAAGTTGTTTTCGTTCGCGAGTCCGGGATTGTCTCCCTCCGGCGACAAAACCAGTGGAGCGCCACTTTTCCAGCGGCCAACAAACTTCGCGCCGAGCTGATCACGGGCTTTCTCATTGCTGGCGCCATTTGCGTCGTGGGTCGCTTGATCGAGAAAATTCCAGAACTTGGCTACGTCCTGTGCAAGCTGTCGGAACACAAGATAGCTTCCGTTGCGGCCCAGATCGTGCATGCCCGCGATAGCTTGAAGACCAGTGGAATCGGGGGGAACAACCTGCAAAAGATTCTGCGGATCGTCCGTGGCCGCAACCGTCGGACTCGGTGAGATTACGCCGTACACGTTGTTGAATCCGAGCAGGAATTCGCCCGCAGGAAGTTCGGTCGCATGGTTGGTTCTCTTCAGTTGCTTTGCTTTGTTACCCGTGCCTTCCATCGCGGGTTGACCGATGCCATCGTTGAAGCCGAAGTGCTCATGGCTGTCGGGTTGTCGCCCCGCTTCAAGAATTGCCAGAGAGCTCAACCCGCCATTGGCCGCTAATTCCTGCTGACGTTTCTGCAGCTGAGTTTTCAGGACATTCTCGTCTTTTGCGTAGATCAGCAGCAGAGCGTCCACCGGATTCGCCGCGCCCCCCCAATCCCACTTGTCGGGAGCATTCTCATCGCGGTCGCCGAGAATGCGCGACCGATGGTCGGTGGCCATACCTTCCTGAAAGGGGCGAGAAAATGTGCCGAGCACTTCTTGCTTCAGACCAAGATTCTTCAGCCCGTTCCATGTAAAGGCTAGGTTCGTGGAAAACTCGGGATGCTTGCCTTCGGAGGTCGTGATCTCTGGCGCTCGCTGCCGAAGCCAGGTCCGCGACGCGGCCGCATCCTTCACCCGCAACATGACAAACGCTGCGCAGGGGAGGTGTTTGTAGGAGCTCACGATCAGGCCCTGGATGTCGTTGCGTTGGAGTTCCATGAAGTGCTCTCCCTTTGCTACAGCCGCTGCAGACAGGCCTCGGCCGCTCGCGTGTCGAGTGGACTGTAAATGTCTTCGCGAAGGCTGCTGCTGTTATCGATTCCCTGCACCGTCACATCGCGGTAGGCGCTGTACCAGGCGTTGGTGACGACCTGGCTGTCGCGCGCAACGGCCTTGAAACGCGGCCCGTCGCGAGCGCCTCCAAACACCAACCACTGCGTTCGCGGAAAGCCTACCGTGTTGCTCCACACGCCGGTCAGGCCCACGGCCGCTTTGTCGATGAAGTCATCCAGATAGTTCTCCCAGCTGCCGTCAAAATTGCTGAGAAACAACAGGCGCCTGCCGCCGTCGATCATCGACCAGTGAGCGAAGTGAATGCTTGGGATCCCGCTGAGAACTCCGTGAGTCTGGGTGGAACGCACGTAGAGGTTCACAGCCCAGAGCACGGTCCGGAGCGCAAAACGCCGCAGCCATCCCTCTTTGACTATGGTGATGCTGGCCATGTGATTCCCGACGCTCTGTGTGTGGTCTTCCTGCTGCACAAGGCTGCGGACCCTATCGCTGTTGGCGGCATTCAGTTGGATCGAGTCTGTGCTCTCCTTGTAGCGCAGAACCAGGAGACCGACGACGGCGGGGATAAACCAGATCGGGAGTGTGAGAACCGACAGCACCGCGGCAAGGACGAATTTCGCCCACGGGATTGCCTTCTCCATGAAGTTCTGGCGCGGCCCCGCTCCGGGAATCCAGGCAAACTTCGGGTCTGTGCGCAGAGGGTTTCGTAGCGCATCGAGCAATTCGCGTGGAGCGCGCGGCTGGCCCACTTCGACGAGCTTGTCTGCGGCGGTTTCAAGCGTATTCTTGAGGTCCCTTTCCTGCAAAATACGTTGCGCACCCCGGCCTGTGTTACCGATGTGATAGGCGTTCGGCAGGACCACGTGCGCTTTCAGGTACGACAGCATACCCGCGCGGTCGCCGGCGTTCGTAACGGTGTAGTCCTGGCAAGAACTGTAGATCTGATGAAGTCCATCGGCTGCTTGACGATATAGGTCGTCAAGGTAAGGCGCCAGCGCGCCATCGAAGTTGTTTTCAAAGATCAGATAGAAACCGTAATCCGGCTGCGATTCGTGCAGGACGAGGCTGGCAAAATGCAGCAGAGCAAGCTTGCGGAATGGAATATAGGCGTTGTCTTCAGGTTTATCCCCGATTTCTGCCAGCAACGCACGCAAAGCGTCGCGCTTCTCCGGCTTCACTTTCGCAAGAAATGTCATTACGGTGTGAGTCATGGCAAGCGCCTCATCTCAAGCATCAAATTCCAACACCAGCCGGTTGGGGAATGGACCGTCATACAGAATCTGGCCTGCATCGCCAGGTGCGCGGCGCAAGTTGGTCAAGCGCAGGAGCGCCGCGACTAACTCAGGTATCTGTACGGCATTGATGTATCGCCCAAAGCAGGCATGCAGGTTGTATCCGAAGTGCAAATACTCGTTCGTGCGCGTGGCATCGAACTCGTCCGGATTTTTGAAAACAGCAGGATCAAACATCGCCGAAAACGTGACGACATACGCGAACGTGCCCGCCGGGACACCCTTCGACCGCGGTTGTCCGGCGGCGATCCGTGTCTCGCGCGCGGAGTAGCGAACCAGCAATGGATGATGAGGATTGAAGCGCACTGCCTCCCAGGCATAGCGGCGCACAGTTTCGATGTCATTGGCGACTGCTGCGTCTCGCGCCTTTGCCATAGCTGCGGGTCGACGCAGAAGCTCGTCAATCGCGAGAGCCACGAACTTCGATGTGGTATCAACGGCACCGACGATCACGCCCGCGAGATTCCGCCGCACGGCATGGTCGTCCAGCCAGGAATTTTTCGGTCCTTCAAGCGCCAGCAAACGGCCCAATACGTCGTCAGTTTGGTTGGGCTTCGCGAGCGCAACCTTACGCAGGGCGATCTGATCGTCCATGTGACGGCGCAATTCAGCGGCAGAATTGAGCGCGTCCTGCCGCACGCTTTCATCATTGGTAAGGTCGGCGAAGATGTAGTGGAAGATGTCGCGCATCCAGCGCATCATGGTCGGCTCATCAGAGCCCGGGATTCCGAAGTACGAAGCAACCAGGCGCACGGCGACGACACGCGCCAAGCCGTTGACCACATCAATTCTCCTCCGCGGACGGGCGGCGTCGATCAACTCGACTGCCGCCTGCGCGACGAATTCGCGAACGCCCTCGAGGTCCTCGCGTTTCACCACCTGGTGCAGGATGGCGTTTTCCTGGTCGTATTGGGGCGATTGGTCCATGCCGAGAATGAAGGGGCCGTCGATCTCGTCGATTTTCTGAGCATTAACCTGACTGAGGGTGAAATCGGCGGTGCGATTGAGAATCTCGACAACGTCGTCGTGGCGGCTCACGATCGCGTGTTTGCCGATCACCGCGACAGGAAAGTGCTTGCGAAGGAAGCCAAACACGGGCCGCAACACGCAGGGGCGGATCAGAAGATTTGCCAGCCGATCTTTGATCGTCGTGCCCGAACCATGCTTGCCCTGTGCGACCAGATCCGGGACTCGCTGCGGCCGATCTTCCTTGTAAAGGCGTAGCACGAATTGTCCGGCGGGTTGGGTGCGCCAACGCTCGACAGCAACTCGCATAGCAGGAGGCAGATTAGCAAGCGCCGGAGATGGCCCGCCATATTCCGCGGGCAGCAGCACAGGAGAAGCCATCGCGGCGAACGCAAGGTCGGCAGCGGTGAAATGGTCGCCCATCAAGTAACGTCGGCCGTCGACAATCTGCGACTCGACCTGCGCGAACGCAGCGTCGATGATCGATTGATGTTCGGAGAGAGACTCTTGCTTAAGCGCCAGGTGTTGACGCACCCTATCTGAGATTGCCCCCCAGCCGATATGAAGTGCCAGCCCTTCCCAGAACGATGCACGGTCCGCCCACAACGGAATCACGATGTCGCGCAGTGGCAGAAGGTATGAGTAAGTCCAGGCGAGGGTAGCGGGGCCAAGAGTATCGAAAAATGAGTCGAAGAGCTTTTTGGGTTCTGCGTGAACAGCGCTGTCTGCGGTAAAGAGTCGGCGGCCTAGCGGAGAGCGGGCCTCGTAATATTCGAGAATGTCACGGGCATTTTCGAGGATGGCTTCGCCGGTGTCGAGGATTGGGACGGCGCTGCCGCCTCCACCCGGCCGTGCAGCGAGGGTATGCGAAATTGGGGCGTGGCACTCTTCGTCATACACGATCCGCCAATGATCGAGAGCCCAGCGGGCCAGCTCGCAGTAAGGACTGGCTGGGATGGAAACCATTCGCGGATGGTAGATGGTAGCGCTGTTCACCCCGATTGAACCTCACCCTTCGTCCATGAATCTGGCGCGTGCCGGGACACGGCTGGAATCTGATCGGCTACGATGCGTTACCCGGGGAAGAAGACCAGCGGCGATCGAAACAGCCATCTGAGACTTGGAGGATTATCGCATTACTTGTCAAGTGCGCGGCGTTGTTTGTTGCATAACCAGCGAGAAAAAGATACCCAGCGGAAGAAAAGGGAAACTGACGAATCTATGCTAGAGCCGCTTGCACGCAAACTGTGACGTGTTTCTTGAAAGCGTCTGAACGCGGGTCGATTAGCTCGAAGTGGCCGCACTGTGCGATTTCAACGAGATCGACTTTCTCTTCATGTTTCTTTTTCAATTGCGCGTAGTCGCGGCTGAACTCCACAGGCACGGTATCGTCGTCTTTTCCATGCAAAATCCACTGGCGCGCATGCGGAATGCTCAATTCCATCGGATCGGCTTCGCGATAGTGCTCCGGGACGTCAGAAGGCTTACCGCCCAGGAACTCGGCCGCGGCATTATGGCTCAGCTGCAGTTCCCACGCTTTTTTCAGATTGACGACTCCCGCGAGCGAGATTACCTGTCCGAGCGAGGGTTCGTGCGCCGCCAGACACAATGCCAACTGTCCGCCAGCGGAGTGTCCCATTACGGCCAGACGCTTGGAGTCGATCTCCAGCCGCGACGCGGAGTCCCGAACATAGCGGTAGGCTGCCCGGAGGTCCTCGAAGGTTCCGGGCCATCCGCCGCCTTCGTTTCCTACTCGCCGGTATTCGACGTTGAAAGTCGCTATGCCCGCCATGCGAAGCGCCTCGCAAAGACGTCCCGCATGCGTCAGGTCGTACTTGGCGCGCCAGTAGCCACCGTGGATATTTACGAGAGCGGGGTGCGGGCCCTTAGCACGGGGACTACGGACATCGAGGAACTGGTTCGAGTCCGCACCATAGGACACGCGCCGGTCGGCGGGAGGCGGTGTCTGATTGAGGATGTCGTCAGAAGACATGGGAGCGATGGCGCCCGAGCAGCCTGCGAAACTATCCCTGTTTCAGCTTGAGCTTATCTTTGTTTTCTTCAAGGAATTTCTTCAGTTCGGGAGCGGCTTCCAGCAAGCGCGTCCACTGTTCGTAATAGAGGGTGACCGGGAATCGGCCCAGCCCATATACGCTCACCCCACCCTTTTCGCTGACACGGAACTCCATGCTTCCGCTTCGCTTTTTGGATTCAACCTGTTTTTCGAGTTCCGCCAGGCGAGATTTCAGTTCTTCGTAGGTTGGTTCGGTCATGGCAAACATCATAGGATGGCGGCTGCATTTTCGTCGAGGCCGCTTCCATCCGCCGCCCGCATCGCGGCAGCGCACAAACGGATGTGCGGTAGGTCACAGCCCGAGCGTGGAATGTCCGTTACGCTGCGCTAAAGGCGAATGCCTCGCCCCTGCCTCGCGCGCGGGCACGATGAGCATCCGACCCCGTCTCACCCGTCGTCCGAAAGGAGCACGCTCCCATGTTCGCCCGTTTTCTTGAATTCTCATTAAAGGTCGACAGGCAAGAAGAGTTTCTGAAGCTCATTCGCAACGAAGTTCTGCCCATCATGCGCAAGCAGACTGGGTTCCTTGAACTGCTTCCATGTTTTTCCGATATCAAGGCGGAAAAGGTCATTGTCATCAGCCTGTGGAACAGCAAAGCCGAAGCCGAAAAGTTCCAGGAGGCCGTCTTTCCCAAGGTCTTCGACATCGTGAAGCCCTTCGCGACGCCGCTCTCGATCGCGCAGTTTCACGTCGATACGAGTCTGTGCGTGAGGTTTGCGGAGTTGTTGTCGGCGGCATAGGCGATTACAGGAGCGGAACACGACTGACTAGCAAAACTAGAAGTACCTTCCTACCTTGAAATAGAACCGTCGGTGTCCGCTGTCGCCGATGCTCCCGCCAAAGAAGACAGGGCCGAACAGCGTCTTCATCAGGACGCCAAGCGTGCCATCCTGAGGCAGTTTGGAAACCCCCGCCGGCTGGCCGTATGCCTTGCCGAGTTCGTAGCCAGAGAGCAGGTAGACGCTGTGTCCCAACAGAGGGGAGATGTCGCCCAGACGGTACAGGTATGCACCTTGAAAAAGAAAATACTGATTCGTCAATAATTCATTCGGCCGGTATGCACCGAAACGAAATGGTCCTCCCAGGCTAAAGAACGGGAGGTTGATTTGTTTCGCCGTAAAAATCGTGCCGCCTGACGCTGAGAAAAGTAGCGAGGAACGCTCGCCTGTCGGCCTCGCCAGAGAAAAGTCGAGTTCCTCGGCAGGAACAGGTTCTGCAGCCCTGGGACTCGTATCGTAGTACTTAAATGTCGATTCCAATCGCTCGCCCCGGTGCGGGATGACCGGGTCGTCAAAGCGATCGAGCGTGAATCGGAATGAAGACGCTCCCGATCGCCCGCGAACGGTGGGTACAACAGGCTCTCCGATCTCCTGGCTCAGCTTTTGATATCCGATCTCGTACCCGACGCGCATCTCCGCGCTGCGGCCGAACGCATACCCGAGATCCACCCCTCCGCCAACCTGGCGATTGCGATACTCGGCCAAAATCCAGCCCGACCCGGTCGAGAATCAGTCCCACCTGCTGTCCGGAATTGAATCCACTGGGAAACTGCGCCCCCTGCTTCAACCCGAATTCGAAGGCATTGGGATAGTCGCGCCTGTCCTCTTTGCGGCGGAACGACAAATCTTGATATGGCACAATGCCGCGAAGAACCTCATCCCAATGGATCGAACGGATCAACTCTTTCATTTCCTCAGGTGTCTTGCCCGTGGCATAAACGCCTCCGACCAACCCGCCCATACTCGTGCCTGCGATCAGATCGACCGGAATACGGTTCTTCTCCAGCCAGTCGATGACGCCGACATGGGCAAATCCCAGGGCGCCACCGCCTTCCAGCACGAGGCCGATCCGTGGCCGATGGAAAGCAGCCGATGTCAGGTTCTGCTCCGACCGAGGGTTGGGGCTTGACTGTGCCCACAGACTCGCGATGAGCACCAGGATGATTGCAGGACTTAGGTGTTTCATCATTTCTCCGGCTCGCTGCACAAAAATAGGGCCGGCGGTTGCTTTGCCGCCAGCCCCGGTCTACATTCGCGCGGTCCTCAACGCCTCTATGGGATCTTCACATATTCATTCTCACCGATCGTGACTTCACGTCGTTGGCCTTGATAGAAGTAGATGAGGTTGAGCTGCTTCGCCTTCCCTTTTGCGGGATCGACTCCCAGATTGTCGTTCGTGACCTGCAATAGAATCGCGTTGTCCCGCACCAGACTCTGCACCCGATCCGTCACATTTGCAATACTGGATCCCGCACCATAGGTCGCGCGTTCGATTCTCAACCTACCCGCATCCGGAGGCGCCGGGCGCAGTTCCGATGAAGCCAGATAGTCGAAAGGCGTATCCGGGGGGATCCGATTCTCGAGCATCATCTGACGCATCCGTTTTTCCGCTTTCTCAATACCGTCACGGTCATGGCGCCGCTGGGATTCCAGCCAACGAGAGTAATAACCGTCATACTCTCGCTGCGCTTGTGGATTCAATCCGTGATCCCGCCAGCCGCGCAGGCGGAGGTTTACAGTTTCGCCTTCGCGGAAGCGATAGACATTGATACGCCCGTTGTATTCGCGCACGCGGACCCAGAGTTCTTTCACTACGCCGTAGGCTGGATCGGCAACCCCCAGAGAGTCGCTGGAGAGAACGAAGTTGACCGCCCGATCGGATGCCATGACTCGCAGACGTTCCGTCACATCCACGCGGTCGCGGTCTCCGGCTCCATAGTCGGCGCTCAGAATCGTCCTTTCCTGCGCTGCCGCCGCGATCGCGAAACTAAGAATTAATGCTCCGAACAGCGTTCTCGTTGCCTTGTTTCCCATACGGGTTTCTCCTCAAGTTGAGAACTAAGAATGCAATACTTGCTTGAAAGGGAAAATTGTACCTCCCGTTTTAGGCCGCAGCTCTTCCTTTTTGCTGAAAGTGCATGCATAGGTCTGGTAATTTCAGGACACCTGCCGGCGCAACCCAAGCTCCCATAAGCGTTTGCGCTGCTTCACCGGCGCGGTGGATGGAGCCCGGGATGCTCGTATCCAATCTGTTAACATGGCAGTGGAGTTCTAGATGAAAAAGAGCATTCTCGAAAACATCCCGTTGCTCATCTTGCTCGGACTCCTGGCAGGGGCGATCGGCGGCCTCGGGATCGGCGTGATTCAGATGAAGGGCACATCTTCCACGTCCTCAACATCAACCAAGTCTGCCAAGTAAGGGCACAGGTTCCCGCCTGTAGCGCCCAGACGTACACATACGCTGCTAAGTTTACTAATTGGATAAGGATGGAGCGGGAGACGGGGATCGAACCCGTGACATCCAGCTTGGGAAGCTGGCGTTCTACCGCTGAACTACTCCCGCTCAGACCGCGTTAGACTATCACCCCGTTCTGCTGAAGGCAACGGTCAGCCGCTCCCCTCAGTTCCCCGCCACTGCTCCGGAAGCTCCGGGCAAGCCGGCCGCTTCTACCCGATTTCGCCCGTTTGCTTTTGCCGTGTACAGTGCCTGATCGGCAATGTCGAGCAGCGCTTCGGTCGTAATCATCTCCGAGCGGAACCAGGCGACACCAAAGCTGCACGTGATCTGCAGCAGTTCTTCCCCGCACAGAAGCGGCTCCTGCGACATCTGCCGATGAATCTGCTCGATTCGTCCGATGGATTCGTCCTTCAGCCCAGGCAGAACGATCAAAAACTCCTCGCCGCCATAACGCCCGATGTGGTCGTATGGACGCAAAGACTCGCGCAACCGGCGCGCGAATTCCCGCAATACTTCGTCTCCGATCAGATGGCCGTAGCTGTCGTTGACGTCCTTGAAATGGTCCAGATCGATGAGCACGGCGGCAAAGGGATTTCGCTCCCGCTGCGACCGGCGCATCTCCTGTTCCAGCACACGCAGAATCGCGCCCCGGTTCAGCAAGCCGGTAAGGGAGTCACGGCTGGCTTGTTCCGCTAAGTCCGCTTTCGCTTCAATCAATTCGGTCTTTTCGCTTTCCAGTTCCCGAGTCCGTTCTCGGACCAGCACTTCCAGTTTGTTCTGCCGCGCGATCATCAGCCGGTGGCTCCAACGCCACGCCATCAGGATCAGACACACGGCGCTGCCGTAAGCTAGAAAATCGAAGGTGCGAGTTCTCCACCATGGGGGCAGGATCACGAAAGAAAAGGTAGATCGCGGTGAGATCGTGGTTTCGGGACCGGCCAGAGCCATGGCCTGAAACTGATAAGAGCCCGGCGGCAGTTGAGCATAGCGCACTTCGCGTTGTGCCGTTTCGGTCCAGTCCGGGTCGATGCCCTGCAAACGGTAACGAAAGCGAATGGCTTTTTCATTACGGAATGTGAGGGAGGCCAGTCCAATCGACAACGGATCTCCGCTCCAGGGAACGCTCGCGCCTTGAGCAAGGGCCCTGGCGCCAAGGCGCGCCGAGAGGAACGTCGGAGCAGGGGCAGTTGCAATAGTCTTGTTGGCGGTGAAATGTGATAACCCACCGCCGGTTCCAATCCAGACGCTGTCATCCCCGTCCGATAAAAACGCTTTCGCTGCTGTGTCGTTCCAGATCAGACCATCGTCTTGCGTATAGCGGTGCCAGTTCTTGCCGTCGAAAGCATCCACGCCGCGGTCGCCGCCGAACCATATCCATCCGCGACCATCGCGGGCCAGGAAATCGTAGCGTTCCGACACGACGGCAGGCCGTTCGAAACGGACCATCTCGGCAACTTTTGAGCCCTTCAGTTTCAGCCGCACAATTCCAGAGAAGTATCCGTCAAACCAGACATTGCCGTCGGGGTCGGCCATCACGTCGAGCAGGCTCTTATTGCCAAGTTGGCGCCAATCCAACTCGATGCGCGTCCAGCCTTCGGGACCGTTGGTCAGGAGCCCGTCATCGGACGCGACCCACAATCGCCCATCGGGACCTTCGGCGATGTCCTCAAATCCACCCGGCGCCAACGCGTCGGCTTCAACTTTGTGAAATCCTGTTCGAGGCTTGCCATCCCTGCCCGGTTCGCTGACCTGCAGCGCATCGAGTGCTGCCGACCACACCCGGTCGTGGGAATCGACAAAGAGCTTGGAGATGTCGCCCACCGGATAGCGCTCCGTCCGCCACGTCTTCGTGTCGATGCGGAAAATGTAGCGGTTGCGGAAGCCGATCCAGACATAGCCGTCTTTCGAGGCAGCGATACTCGAGTAGCCACCTGTCGAAATCCCCGGAGCAGTCCACCGTCGCAGTTCCTTCGAACCGCGATCCATGATCGAGATGCCTTTGTCGTCCCCGATCCACAATCGACCGTTCACGTCGCGGGTTACCGCCCACACTAGGTTGCTTTGTAATCCATTGGCCTTGGTCCAATGTTCCCAAGACTCATAGCCCAGCCACCGTGCCAGGCCGCGCCCCAATACGCCAATCCATACCGAGCCTTCGCGATCGGTCAGGGCGACGGTTACAGTTTCACCTTCGAGTCCGTTCGCTTCCGTGATGAAGGTCCACTTCCCTGCTTCGAATCGAGCCAAAGCGTTGTTGCAGGGAGCGAGAACTCGTCCTTGCGGATCAAGGGCCAGCGTACGGTAATCGAGGCTCTTGGGAGCATTCGTTATATCGCGCGCCTCAAAGTTCGGCGCTTTGGGAGCCAATACCGCGATGTGAGCTTTTCCCCGCGCCCAGAGTTTGCCGTCGCGATCAAAGAGCAGGTAGTCCCATGACTCGGCCGCGAGGCCGTTTCGCTCCTCCCACTTAGTGAGCGCGCCGTCCCGGTATCTGCAAATGTGCGTTGCACAACCAAACCAGAGCGCGCCGTCCGGGCCCGTGGCCACACCGCGCGTTGCCGATGCGTCAGGATCCATCATCTTGAGACGGAGTAGCGCTCGCAACTGCCAGCCGTTGCCGGCACGCTCCGCCTCATACAATCCGCCGTGATCGACAGAAACCAGAACCGACATCCCGGAGGAGACGATACGCGATCCCACGCGGATTGAGACAGGATTGCCGTTAAGCAGTACGCTGTCGAATCGGTCTCCGTCGCGAACGAAAAATCCACTGGGAGTGGCGACCCATAGGCGGCCGCCCCGGTCTTCCAGTATGTCCTCGATCATCGGGGACGTAAGGCCATTTTTCGGCCCGTATTCTTCGAACTGGTAGCCGTCGTAACGGAAGAGCCCGCCTTGGGTTCCTACCCAAAGAAAGCCTTTCCGATCCTGGTAGAGACTTTTGACGTTGAGATTGCCGAGGCCGTCAACGTATTGTTTAAAGGTGTAGCGCTGAGCGGAAGATTCCGTCGCGAGCAGACACGCCGCCGCCAGAACTAGCACGATGCCTCCGATGCTGCGACGGCGACCGCGCACGCTTTCTCCTCTACGCTCTCCGCACTGGTGAGAACGTTTTCACTATGGTAAGTCTCGTCGTCCTAACAAGCCACGTTACGTCCTGTGCAGCCTGCCACGTTACCGGCATTACTCTAGTTCCAATGCTGAGCGGCATAGTCCTCATCGAGAGTATCGGCAGCTCAATCTGAAAAAGTTATCGCTTCCGATAGCACAAAAGTGGGGGAGCAATAACAAAGCTCCAAAGGAATGGTCATTGAGACTGCCGATTCCGGAAGCCTTCGTTCTCCTCGTCCGCAGGGGGCCTGGGCACATTGGACATTGTTTGCAGCGGGGGCGGTATAGGGCTTGGCAACGGTAGGGTTGGGACCGTGGGCACAACTTCCGGCGGGATCTGCACTTCCTGCGGCCGGATTCCTCTCGCTTCCACGATCGACCAACGCCAGTCCTGATCGACGGCTGGTGTCGCCCCGATGTTTTCACTGAAAGTCGTCGTGCTGAATGGCTTGGCAACACCCTTGAGGTGATACAACACGGTCACGTCGGAATGTCTTTCAATCACCGGGTTCGCGGTCGCTATCGCTGCCGGAACAATCCGCGCCCGGGCGGTCAGTTCCGCGTTTTCGCCCGGTCGCCGCTCCAGCGTCAGCCCCACCGTGATTTCCTGTAGTTCCCACTCCGTTCCGTTGAACACTTCCAGCCGCAGGTTGTCGTCTTGAATGGAAGCCGGCCCGTCAAGCTTGAGCAGTTCCGTCACAGGCAGCTCCTCGACGAGGATCGGCTTGATCAGAAGCGCGGACGCACGCCCATCGAAGGAAAGGCTGCAGGTAACGTCATTCGACGCCACCCGGAAGCCCTTACCTGACGGATCGATCGAAAACACCAACTTGTCTGCGGATTTGAGTTTCTTCGTCTCTTCCAGGGCCCGTGACAGGTTGTCATTGTCGATCACGGTGCGATCTGTAGGTGATTCGTGTGACTTCTTTTGCCGCAGCGAGCGCGCCAACTCGCCGAGCGACGGTTCTTCATCCTGCGCCATGGCTGCCCAAGGCCAGGCGAGGACCAACATTAACGGGAGCAGGACAATTGAGGATCTGACTCGCATTCCATCCCTCGCGTTCCCCGATTGGCGCAGATACACACCTCTTCCCCTTTCAAAATTCTAGGCGAGTCGTAACCCGGTGGAAGTTACTTCAGGAAAACTTCGGTGCTAGACCTTCTGCGGCAGAAGAATGGATGGAGAAGGCAACAGCAAAGGGAGTCCAAAGGGCGCGCTGACAAAGCGACGCGCAACGGGGCGCGCCCCTGGCTCGGCCAGAGGGGTTGCTAGAGCAACCCTGACGTCCGGAAACGCGAAACCGGATCGGTTATTGGAATGGGCTGGCGCTTGAAAATCCAGCGTGCCACCGCGATGCCCAGAGCCGCATAACAGACATACCAGAGTTTCATAGTCCCTTCCCCACGCCGGAACTCGACCTGGGGAGTGATCCGCAAGTCCCGCGTTGTGCTCAACCTACCTCGGTTAGATGCAGAGGTCAAACCCACGAAAGTGCCATTTTTGGGCTAGACGGTCACCGGGAAGTAATTAGGGGAGAAGTGGCGAGCAGCGAGTGGATTCGCGAGTGGCGAGAGGCGAGTGGCGAGTGGGGTCCGCGAGCACTGGGACCGGATGAATTCCTCCCCCCTGTCACCCTGAGCGCCGCGGGATGTTCACGAAGTGAACGTTCCGCGGAGTCGAAGGGCCCCTACCCAGTTCGCGCCTCTTCGTAAGGCAAAGAGCTTTCTGATATTCCCAGAGAAACTCCGCGGAACGAGCACCCCCGACTCGCTACTCGCGACTCGACTCAATCCACCCGCCGCCCACAACCGTGTCGCCGTCGTAAAACACAGCCGCCTGGCCCGGCGTGATGGCGCGCTGCGGCTCATCGAACGTTACAAGGATCTGGTCGAGGCCGGTCGACTCGATGACCGCCGGGGCCGGCTGGTGTCGATGGCGAATCTTCACCGCTACCCGCATCGGTTCGCGCAGCCCAGCAACCGAAATCAGATTGACCCGGTGGGCGCGAAGCGTGCGGGAATAGAGTTCCTCGTCGTTTCCCACCACAACTTGCCGCGTATCGCCTTTGATCTGTATGACGTACAGGGGCGAGCCCGTGGCGACGCCCAACCCCTTGCGCTGCCCGACGGTGAAGTTGTGGATACCGGCATGCTCGCCAATAACCCGCCCGTCTGTCGTCACCATTTCGCCGGGAGTCTCAATCGGTGGCTCGCCCTGCTCAGCAAGATAGGCATCGAGAAACCTCTTGTAGTCGCCGCCAGGAACAAAGCAGATTTCCTGTGAGTCGGGCTTTTCTGCGATCACGAGCCCATGCTTGCGTGCCAGTTCGCGAACCTCAGGCTTCGTCATACCGCCGAGAGGAAACAGAGTGCGGCTGAGCTGCTGCTGCGTCAGACCAAATAGGAAGTATGTCTGGTCCTTCGACTTGTCCGCCGGACGCTTCAGGAGCCAGCGTCCTGATTCCTCGTCGAAGGCAACTTGGGCGTAGTGGCCTGTCGCAACCCGATCCGCTCCAATCTGCCTGGCTACAGTGAGAAGCTGGTCAAACTTCAAGTGATTGTTGCAGAGGCTACAAGGGATGGGTGTCCTCCCCGAGAGGTACTCTTCGACAAACGGCCGCACTACGTCACGCTCGAAACGCTCCTCGTGATTCACGACGTAGTATGGAATCCCGATGGTCTCGGCTACGCGGCGGGCGTCATAAACATCATCGAGCGAGCAGCAGCGCCCCTGCACCGATTCCGGCATACCCTCTCGCCCGGCCAGTCGCCGCTGGTTCCAGAGCTGCATCGTCAAGCCGATGACGTTGTGTCCCTCGGCGCGCAGCATCGCCGCAACGGTCGAGGAGTCCACCCCTCCCGACATGGCAACGGCGATGGTTTCGGCGCTTAGCACTTGGCAATTAGCACTTAGCCAAATCCAAGTACCGATCTGGCCAAATGCCAAGTGCTAACTGCTAACCGCGCTTTTCGGCCATAGGGGAGACAATTCCCTTAGCCGCGCAACTGTTTCCGGCACAATACCTAGCGCAAACTCCACATCCTCTGCCGTGTTCTGTTTCCCCAAGCTGAACCGGATGCTCGCCCGCGCGCGGTCTGCTCGCAGCCCCATTGCTGTGAGCACGTGCGACGGTTCGATTGCCCCTGACGAACAGGCCGCGCCCGTCGATACTGCCAGCCCCTTCAGATCGAGCGCGATGACTAGCGCCTCGCCTTCGATGTAGTCGAAATAGATATTTGACGTATTCGGAACACGTGGGGCACCGTGCCCATTCACTCCGCTCGCCTCAAGCTGCGAGAGAACACCTTCCAGTCGATCGCGCAGCGCCGCCATTTTCTTGTCGTCGCCGCGCTCGAATCTGGCGATTGCCAACTCGGCCGCCTTGCCGAGCCCGACAATTCCCGGTACATTCTCCGTCCCCGCCCGTCGCGAACGTTCGTGGCTTCCGCCATAGAGCATCGGCTCGAGCCGCGTACCCTTGCGTACGTAGAGCGCGCCCACGCCCTGCGGCGCATGCAGCTTGTGGCCCGAAATCGTCAGCAGATCGCAGCCGATCTTATTCACGTCAATCGGAATCTTCCCTGCCGCCTGCACCGCGTCGGTATGGAAGTACACGTCGGCCTCAGCGGCGATCTTCCCGATCTCTTCGACCGGCTGCACTACGCCCGTCTCGTTGTTGGCCATCATGATCGAGATCAGCTTTGTCGACGGGCGAAGCGCTAGCTTCACGTCGTCGGGATCGACCAGCCCGCGGCCGTCAACCAGAAGGCTCGTAACCTCGCAGCCCTTGTCTTCCAGATGCTTGCAGGCGTTCATCACCGCATGATGCTCAATCGTCGAAGTGATAACGTGATCGCCCGGCCGAGCCAGTCCAAACAGGGCAAGATTGTCGCCTTCCGTGCCGCCGCTGGTGAAGACAAGCTCCGACGCTCGGCAGCCCAGCAACTCGGCCACCGACTCGCGCGCACGCTCCACCGCCGCCCGCGTCTCCTGCCCATGATGGTGGATCGAAGACGCGTTCCCAAAGTGCTCGCCGAAGTAGGGCCGCATCGCCTCCAGAACTTCGGGCAGCACCGGGGTGGTCGCGTTGTTGTCGAGATAGACGCGGCGCATTGCCATCCTCCTCTATTGTACTGTGCGGCAGCGAGGGCGCCGGTCTTGGAGGTCCCTCCAAGAGGTGGGATGTCTACGTCTATGCACCAGACCCGAATGCGCTCGCCGTCGAATTCGCTCATCATGGAGCGGTATTCAGCGTGCCGCTTAAAGATACCCACGATGGTCTTCGCGGGTTCAAGATTTGCGACCCTGACGGCTACGTCTGGTTCTTTGGCCGACCAAGG
>Ga0335084_10001225_pt1 | contig 23615 bp, 24 predicted proteins | sample Lox_Sample_44_FD_206721 | JGI IMG/M metagenome (GOLD analysis project Ga0335084, IMG submission 206721) | Soil microbial communities from Loxahatchee National Wildlife Refuge, Florida, United States - Lox_Sample_4.4 | ecosystem: Environmental > Terrestrial > Soil > Wetlands | place: USA...
GCGTGCAGCCTCGGATAATCCAGTCCGAAGCGCTGCAGATCTCCAACCTTGTAGTTTTCCACCAGCACGTCGGACTTCTGCGACAGGCAGCGGACGATGGCCTGCCCCTCGGCTCTGGACAGGTCCACCGTGATCGACTTCTTGCCGCGGTTGCAGCAGGCGAAATAAGTGCTGTCCGATCCCTGCCCACCGTCGGCCCGCTCGAGGAACGGGGGACCCCATCCGCGCGTATCGTCTCCGGTTCCCGGCCGTTCGACCTTGATCACCTCCGCGCCGAGATCTCCAAGGGTTTGCGTGGCCATCGGTCCCGCCAGCACGCGCGACAGGTCGAGTACTCTGATTCCTTTCAATGGACCGGGCATTCAGATCAGCATCGCCTCATTGGAGCAGCGGCTTCAGCTTGCTCATGACTTCGGGTGCGTCGGGCTCCACGCGCGTGGCGAAGCTGTACACTTGTTTGCCGCCGGGAGCGATCAGATACTTGTGGAAATTCCACTTCGGCGGCTCACCTGTCGCCTCCCGCAGTTGCTTGTACAAGGGATCGGCGCCAGGGCCAACGACCGAGCTCTTCTCCACCATCGGAAATTCGACGTTGTAGGTCAGCAGACAGAACTCGCCGATCTCCTGGTTGGTCGCGAGTTCCTGCCGAAAATCGTTGGATGGAAAGCCCACAACCATCAGGCCCTTCTTCTTGTACTCCCGGTACAGCCCCTCCAGCTTCTCGAACTGAGGCGTGAAGCCGCATTTGCTGGCCGTGTTGACAACCAGGATGGGGCGATCCGCGAAGTCGCAGAGGTTGATCTCTCCGCCCTGCAAAGTCTTGTACTGATGATCGAGCAGGGGCGGGCAAGCGGCGAAAGCGGCGGATGACATGAATACGAGCAAGAGCGCGTACAACGGGCTGGTTTTCACGATTGACTCCTCAAGGCAGGCGTAGCGAAGAGCTCACACCTCATAGCGTACCCACTCTTGGACCTTCGCGCAGCCAAGGGCTTCCCGGCGCCCTATCGCGCGGTCTATATTCGCGTCCATGCAGGGACAACGCTCGTTTGAACGGATCACGCGGACAGACCTCAGGCGCCTCGCCCGGATTGCCGCCGAGGAGCGCGAAGACTTCTTCTCGCGCCATCCCGAGTTTGCCATGCTCTACCGCAAGCGCCTGCTGTGCGCGGCCCTGGGAGGGGACGCGGGTCTGCACTACTTGAATGGTACAACGGGCGTGAGCGAGTTTAGCGTCTGGTCGTTCTACGCCGAGCACCCCGAGGCGCCCTTCCCGTTTCGGCAGCCAGGCCGCGCTGATTTCGGCGAGTCAAAGTTCGGACGGGCACCCGATGCTCCGGACGGCTATGCCGGGCGCCGCGTGGACCTGCATGGACGATCCATCGACGCGGCGCCAGGCAGCGACCCTGCCGAGGCGCTGTTGCGCTATCTCAAGGCGGGGGCCACCCGCTCGTCACGGGAGCTGGCACAGAAGGCCTTGGTGTTGATCGCGCCGGAGCCTGTTCTCGGCGCCGAGGTCTGGCCGACGTTGGCGCTTCCGGCAGCGCGCTAGTCACTCATCGCTGCTGGCCGCCGGCGGCGCCCAGCGTTGCGCGCATGGACACCTCCTCTGCGATCAACGCGGCCAGCTTGAACACGGTGAGGGGCGCTGAACCTTCCGCCTTGTTGTTGGCAATGACAAAGGCTGCATGCCCTCGGGCCACGGTTTCGAGACACAGCCGCGCCAGAGCAACCCGCGTGGGAAGATCTTCGTCGACCAACCGGGCGAACGGGTGGAAATGCTGCCGGGCCTGTTCATAAGCGTAGTCGGGGTGCAAATTCCAGCGCACGATCAGCGGACCCGGTTCAAGCCGCTCAAGCAGCCGGGCTTGCTCACGCACAGATGGCTGGCGTGGATGCAGTCCAACACAGTGGCGCACGCCGGTGTCGCGAAGCACAGCTAGGTAGTCGCCGCTCAACAGGGCCGCGTCCCGCAACTCCACAGCGTAGAGCGGGCCCCGCGGGAGCCGGGCCAGGAAGGCGCCAAGCCGCTGCGCGAATGCCGCGGGCTGGCCGGCAATCGCCCGTCCCACGGGCGGCAACTGAAATACGAGCGGCCCGGCTTTGTCCCCCAGGCCTTCGATGGCAGGCAGCACGAACCGCTCCGCGGTGAATGCGGGGTCGAGGTAATGCGCGTTGTCGGCCATACGGTTGCCACCGTCGGCCCGCAGCCAGGGACTTACGCACTGAGCGGGTGCCTTCACGAGGAAACGAAACCCCACCGGAACCTGTCGTGCGTAGTGCGCGAACTCCGCCGCAGGCATCGGGGCGTAGAAGGTGCGGTCAATTCCAACGCTGCGCAACAGTGGATGCCGACCATAGGCCCTCAGACCATCGTGGGCCAGCGTGGTCTCATCGTAGCTCCCGGCGTAGACCAAACCGCGCCAAGTGGGAAACGACCACGAAGAGGTTCCCAGGAAAACCCCGCTCGGGAGCGCTCCGGCCGTTTGCGCCAATTGCGCAGCCACCGGCACGGGAAGCACCGGTGCGACATCGGCCGAGTCAGTCTGATGCGGCTCGGCAGTCGAAAAAAGCGACAGCTGCTCGGTCATCGCAATAGGCGCCGTGCTCCGCCGAGCTCGCCGGTACGCAGAACGAGAGGCAGAGTCAGTTCGTCAGACTCGCTGCGAAGCGCGGATAGGCCTCCGCGATCTCTCCGCGTACGCGAGACCGAAGAAGGTGCAGCACTTGCGCATCAGGCGCGGGGGTGACAGGCACTTGAGCCTCGCGCTCGAATTCGAATCCGGTGTTGTCCAAGATCTCTTCGAGCGAATGCCCGGGATGGACGCTCTCGAGACGAAAGCGGCCGTGCCTGCGGTCAAACCCGAACACGCCGAGCCCCGTAACCATCTTGTAGGGTCCGCCACGGCGGTAAGTGTTGGGCGGACTGACGCCAGGCGCGCTCACGAAGTCGACCTTCGGCACCATTACGCGCCGGGAGTGCTCTTCGCGAAACAGGATCACACGCGGTACTAGGAAATACAGATAAGAAGAACCGAAGGAGCCGGCCCAACGCACCTCCAAATCTGGATACCGGCCGATACCGACCAAGTTGACGTTGGCCGCCCCGTCAATCTGGCCACCACCGAGAAAAAACGCATCGATACGCCCTTGCGCGGCGAGATCGAACAACTCCACCCCACCGTTGGTAAAGCTGTTGTGGCGCGTGGAACCGAGAACATTCACGTGCAACGTGCCGCCGGAGATCTCGCGTGCGAGCAGCGCCGCCGAACCGGGAATCGGCGACGAGGCACCCGTCACCACGTGCCGGCAGCCTGACAGCAACCGCACGATGACCGAGATCAGCAGCTCTGTGGACGTGTACTGCACGCTCACGCCAGCGCCTGGGCAGGTTGCGGAGCGAGCCAGGTGCGCAGCCAATCCCGAAACCCGGCCTCGGTGCGCGCCGCCGCAACGTAACTTCCAACCGCGTCCTGATCCATGGGGTATTGGTCGCCGAACCGAAGAGGCCACGCGCCACGCCGTGCCTGCGCGATGGACGTGACGTACAACGCTGGAATCACGCCGGGCGATCGTTCGATGTCCTCCATCAGATCGCGCTCGGTGATCTCCTCCACCGTAACGAGGGTCTGCCGCGCAGCATGCGCCAGCGTCAGCAGCTCCCGCCAGCGGCCGATGAATACGTTGCCATTGCGATCGGCGAGCGGCGCGTGGAACAGGGCGATGTCAGGTTGGATGGCCGGCAGCAGGACGATGGGGTCCTCGGCCTGGAATGGGTTGTCGATCACCTTCCAGTCAGGATGGTTGGCCAACACGTCCGTGCCGATTAGCCCACGCAGCGGGATGAACGGGATTCCCTTCTGCGCGGCCTGCAGCGCGGCGTATATGGCGGGACACGTCGCATCGACGACGCGAACTCGCTTCTCCCCCAACGCAGCGGCAAAGCGCGGCGCCGAGCCGAACTCGCCGAGCGTGATCGCCGAGGTCTCAACGGTGTCGACCAGTCCCGCGCCGATCATGACGTCGGCCTGCAGACCGCCGACCGGTACGCAGATCAGGTGCAAGCCGCGTACCCCGCGTCGAACCAGCTCGCGCGTCGCAGCCATCGCGACACCGGAGTTTTCGGAAGGCACCGCCAGCTTCGCTCCGTGCGGAATCATCTCCGCGAGAGAAATCAGGTCGGACAGTGGCACGATGGGTATCTCAACCTTTCATGTGGTGGAACCAGCGCGCAATTGCTGCGCTCCGGTCTGCAGACCGCGATCTTAGGGTCGATAATGTCAATTATATGCGTGGCCGCGCGCGCCTGTCGCGATGCGACTACACCCACGCCAGCTCGGACCCCGATGGCTCCTACAATCGGCCCGGTCCAATCGTTCCTGACTCGACCGCTGGACACGAGCCGTTCATTGCACAACTCTGCCCTTCACGCCTTCAGGAGCCTGGCGATCTCGGCCGCGGTAGTGCTCGTCGCTCAGCTGCTGGCTACGCAAGGCCCGGCGCTGCCGGCGACGCTGAGTGGGCTCCGCGTGTACGGCCCGTATGCTGCGCTCCTGCTCGCCGGTGCGATCAGCGTGTGGTTTGGCCGTGGGCGCGCCTTCTTCGCCGTGCTGTGCGTCGGGCTCGGCTACGTCGCGTACCGCTCGGTGCTCGGCCCGGGGATGGAGGCGATGCCAGCTCGCACAGCGTTCGCGGCGATGTGCGTGTTCGTGCCGGCGAACCTGGCGTTGTTCAGCCTGCTGTCCGAGCGCGGTCTGTTCAACGTCTTCGGGCTGCGTCGGCTGCTGCTCATCGCGACGGAATTGGCGTTCACCTTCTGGTTGGTTGAAGCTGGCGTTACAACCTTCGCGGAATGGGTCGCCGCGCCCGTGTTCGACTTCGCCTGGCTCAGATCATCGCCAGTCCCTCAGGGGGCCATCGCGGTAATGGTGCTGAGCCTGCTCGTGGTAGGCGTGCGAACCCTGAAGCAGGACGCGCCAGTGGACGCTGCGATGGCCGGGGCGCTCGTCGCGTTCGGCTTGGCCAGCGAGAAGGTGGCGCAACCGAACAGCTTCGCATTGTTCACATCCTGCGCCGCCCTGCTATTGCTGATCGGGGTCCTGCAGGACTCACGCCGCATGGCATTCCGGGACGAGCTGACCGGATTGCCCAGCCGGCGCGCGCTGAACGAGCGGCTGATGGGGCTGGGATATGAATTCGCCATCGCCATGCTGGACGTCGACCACTTCAAGCTGTTCAACGACACCTATGGCCACGATGTCGGCGATCAGGTGCTCAGGATGGTAGCCGCCGAGTTGACGCGGGTGCGCCGCGGCGGCCGCGCCTACCGCTATGGTGGGGAAGAGTTCGCGCTCGTGTTCCCAGGGAGGGGCGTGCGCGAGATCCGGGGCGAACTGGAAACGGTGCGCGCCAGCGTCGCTCAGCACAGAATTGCGCTGCGCGGCGCAGATCGCCCGGTCGAGACTGCGACCGGACGCGATCTTAGAGACGGGCGGCTGCCGCGGACGATCGTCTCGGTGACGATCAGCATCGGCGCGGCCGAGAGCGACGACAAGTTGAGAACACCAGATGAGGTGCTCAAGGCCGCCGACCGCGCGCTGTACCGAGCCAAGGAGAAAGGTAGAAACACCGTGAGTCGGTGACGGCTAGGGGAAGTTAGGGTTTGCACGGGTACGCGGCCGTGAGCGCGAGAAACACTAGCAGGTGCGTATCCTCGCCTAGCCGGTCCGGGTGGGTTCGAAGGTAGTCGACCACGACCGGAACGCCTTGCTCCCCCGAAAAGCCTGCGGGCAGGCAGAACCACATGTCCTTCGCCTCGCGCCAAGACGCCCAGGCATGCCCCCAGACGAACCCCTCGATGAAACCAAGGCAGGCCTGCGCGTCGGCCTGTTCGGTCGAGTTCAACCCATCCGGCCCGCCTCGATCCGCCAGGCGCCGTGCCGGTTCGCAGCGTGCCAGCAGCCGCACTCCCGGCTCCTTGCCTATGCCGTCTTGCGCCAGCACCGCAGGCACTGAGCAAAAAGCCGACGCGGCGGCCAGCACGCATGTCACCTTGGCAATGCAATTCATTGCTCTGGCTCCGGCGCGTGATCGGCGGTCAGGAGGGCAGCCAGAAGTGACCCGTGGTCACTGAAGATTCCGGCGTTTCGCGCCCCGTTCTGCTGGCGTCGGGCCCCTTGAAAAGCTTTTGGCCTGCCCCAACCCACCTGGCGGGCTGGCGGCATTCGCCAGTGTCCATATCCGTCAATCAGACAAGTCATCGGGAGTTTTGCGTCATGAAGATTCGTCCGATACACGACCGCGTCATCGTCAAGCGGTTGGAAGAGGAGCGCAAGACCGCTTCTGGCATCGTCATCCCCGACACGGCAGCCGAGAAGCCCGATACCGGCGACGTGGTTGGGGTCGGCAAAGGCAAGGTCACCGAGGAGGGCAAGGTCCTGCCCTTGTCGGTGAAGGTTGGGGACAAAGTGCTGTTCGGTAAGTATTCCGGGCAGACCGTCAAACTACATGGTGAAGAGTTGCTCGTGATGCGCGAGGAAGACATCATGGGTGTGCTCGAGAACGCGTAACGAGTTTCTGGAGGCAAAAAATGGCAGCCAAGGAAGTCAAGTTCCACGATTCTGCCCGCAACCGCATCGTCGCGGGCGTAAACATCCTCGCCGACGCCGTCAAGGTGACGCTCGGCCCTAAAGGTCGCAACGTTGTGCTGGAAAAATCCTGGGGTGCTCCCACCGTTACCAAAGACGGCGTCTCCGTCGCCAAGGAGATCGAGCTGAAGGACAAGTTCGAGAACATGGGCGCCCAGATGCTGAAGGAGGTTGCCAGCAAGACCTCCGACGTCGCGGGTGACGGCACCACCACTGCGACAGTACTGGCGCAGTCCATCGTGCAGGAAGGAATGAAGTATGTCGCCGCCGGCATGAACCCGATGGACCTCAAGCGCGGCATCGAGAAGGCGGTCGACGCCGTCGTGGCCGAAACCAAGAAGATTTCCAAGCCCGTCACCACCAACAAGGAAATCGCCCAGGTCGGGGCCATCTCGGCCAACGCCGATGAGGCAGTGGGCAAGATCATTGCCGAGGCTATGGAAAAGGTCGGCAAGGAAGGGGTGATCACGGTCGAGGACGGCAAGAGCCTGAGTAACGAGCTGGAAGTGGTCGAAGGCATGCAGTTCGACCGCGGCTACCTTTCGCCCTACTTCATCAACAACCCGGATAAGCAAATCTGCGTCCTGGAGGAGCCCTATATCCTGTTCCACGACAAGAAGATCTCGGCTATCCGGGATCTGCTCCCGGTGCTCGAGCAGGTGGCCAAGGCGGGCAAGCCGTTGCTGATCGTGGCCGAAGAGGTCGAGGGAGAAGCTCTGGCCACCCTGGTGGTCAACAACATCCGCGGCATTCTCAAGACTTGCGGGGTCAAGGCCCCGGGCTTCGGTGACCGCCGCAAGGCCATGCTGGAAGACATGGCGATCCTCACCGGCGGCACCGTCATCAGCGACGAGCTGGGCCTGAAGCTGGAAAACGCGGCTCTCAACGACCTCGGCCGTGCCAAACGCGTGGAGGTCGCCAAGGAAGAGACCACCATCATCGACGGGGCGGGGGACAAGAAGGCCATCGAGGGCCGCATCAAGTCCATCCGCCAGCAGATCGAAGAGACCACCTCCGACTACGACAAGGAAAAGCTCCAGGAGCGGGCAGCCAAGTTGGCCGGAGGCGTGGCGGTAATCAAGGTCGGGGCTGCCACCGAAGTCGAGATGAAGGAAAAGAAGGCGCGCGTGGAAGACGCACTGCACGCGACGCGTGCCGCGGTCGAGGAAGGTGTGGTTCCCGGAGGCGGCGTGGCACTGCTGCGCGCGCGCCAGGCAATCGCCAATATCAAAGGCGCCAACCACGACCAGGACGCCGGTATCAAGATCGTGCTGCGTGCGCTGGAGGAGCCGCTACGCCAGATCGTGGCCAACACTGGGGACGAGCCGTCGGTGGTTCTCTCCAAAGTCCTGGAGGGAAAGGGCAGCTACGGTTGGAATGCTGCGACTGGCGAGTACGGGGACCTGGTGCAGATGGGCGTCATCGATCCAACCAAGGTGACGCGCTACGCGCTTCAGAATGCCGCCTCGGTCGCCGGGCTGATCCTTACCACCGATGCTATGGTGGCCGAGCTTCCCAAAGACGAGAAGCCCGCGCCGATGCCGCACGGCGGTGACATGGACTACTGATAGGGCTGTACTCCAACTTAAGACCCCGCTGCGGCGGGGTCTTCTTTTGGCGGTCCCCCTGCTGGAGGCCTTGCGCTTCAGCGCCGCCGACCGCCGCCGTTGGTCTTGGGCCGCGCCTCGTTCACGCGCAACGGCTGGCCGTGAAACTCCTTACCGTTGAGCCCTGCAATGGCGGCCAGCGAGTGCGCCTTGCCCGGCATTTCGATGAAGCCGAAGCCTTTGGAGGCGCCCGTGAACATCTCACGCACGACCTGGACCGATTTCACGTCCCCGAACGCCTTGAACGCCTCAGCCAGTTCGGCTTCGGTGGTTTGAGGGGCGAGGTTGCCAACAAAGATGTTCATCTGGAACTCCTGGGTTGTCGTTGTGGAAGCCGACTTGCAGTTGCCTGCGCCGCAACTCGAGCGTCTCGTGTACCGCCGCAGGAGCATGAACCGGCAGGCCAGTGGCTTCCGCGTTGGGGTCTAGCGCCCGAAAGTATACTGGCACCTGAGACGATATAGGAAACAGCCGTTCACGGTCTCGTGTCGCCGGACGTTCGCTGGGTGCGCCGCGCCGCCCTGCCACCGGCTGCCATGTCGTCAACTGGGAGAGGATCGAATGAGCCGCTTTGTCATCACCGTCGCCTTTGAGTTGCACGAGGGCGCGCAGCACGAGTTCCTGCCGATGATCGTCGAAAACGCAAGCCGCTCGCGGACCGCGGAACCGGGCTGTGAATGCTTCGATGTACTGGTTCCAAAGGAAGCCGTCAATCAGGTATTCCTGTACGAGATCTACAAGGACAAGGCCGCATTCGATGAGCACCTGAGAACCCAGCACTTCCTCGACTTCAACAGCGCGTCTGCGCGCCTGGTCAAAGCCAAGACGATCGTTGCATACGGCCTGGTGAACGAGCCAGTCCGACGTTGACGTCCTCGCCCATGCCGGCAATTAGGAGCAGGCGATTGATCGAACGCCTGATCTTCTCTATTGCGCTGGTCTCCCTGCTTGCATGTGGGCCTGCCATCGCCCAAGCGCCGAAGCAGATCAACCAGCGAGCGGATCCACTGGTGCGCTCGCTCGAGGCGCTGTACGCCAAGTCCATGGAGGTCGCGCTTACCGCGGACCTCGATGCTTATTGGCGCCTTCGCACGATCGGGTCACGCAATCGCCCTCCGATGCTCACCCGCGAACGGCTTCCGCTGTTTGCGCGGATGCTGCCCCCGCTCGACTCACTCGGCTTCGTACGCTTGGACACTACAGGCAAGATGGCGCGAGCGCTCTATCGTTGGCCGCGTGAAGACATGACGCGCTACACGATCATCGTCTATCTGGTCGAACAAGACGGGTGGAAGATCGACTCCATCGTGGTGAAGACGGATCCGGTGAGCAATCCACGCGAAGCAGAGATGCTGGAAAAGCTGCGGCGTCGGGAGCACGAGGCCGCCGCACAGTGAGGCTCCACGTCCGATATCGCTAGCAGTCTGCCGGTCCGCGGAAGGGGGTAGCCGCAGGCCATGGCTTTGCAGCCCCCTCAGGGCGCGCGGCGGTCTTTGTCTTTCGCCACGATCGATCAGTGAAGATACAGACGCACAATCATGAACTTACGTTAGGCCGGGTCGAAGCAAGGCGCGCTGGCGCACGGATTGCGTGCCCTGCGCCTCGATGACGCGCGGGCCCAGGCGGCGTGATACTCAGCCTCTCTTGGACGCCCGGCGCCGTAAGCGTGGTGCAAGTCGGGCGATGCATCGCAACTACCTGCCAGCACTGGTGAAAATCGCGAAGCAGGCGTAGGATGCGCGGTACTTAGAAGGCAGTACACCGGCTGCCGCGCTGTTCGCGACGCGCGCGGCGGAGCGCGCGCGATAGAACAACGGTGGACGCCAAGAACAAGGAGATAGTTTGAACCCGACAGACATTGGTCGACCGGACTACTTTCACAAAGTCGTCGACTGCCAGTGGGCCTGCCCGGCCCATACCCCTGTTCCTGAATACATCCGGTTGATCGCCGCAGGCCATTACAGCGACGCCTACCTGATCAACTGGAAGTCCAATGTCTTCCCAGGCATCTTGGGGCGCACCTGCGATCGGCCCTGCGAGCCCGCCTGTCGCCGCAGCCGCGTCGAAGAAGGGCATGCACAGAAACCGGAGCCGGTGGCCATTTGTCGGCTGAAACGCGTGGCGGCCGACTATAAAGATGACATCCGAGACCGCTTACCGAAACCGGCCAGATCCAAGAACGGCAAGCGCGTCGCGTGCATCGGCGCAGGCCCCGCGTCACTCACGGTGGCGCGGGACCTACTCCCGCTCGGTTACGAGGTGGTGATTTACGAAGCCGATCCGTTTGCAGGCGGGATGATGCGCACTCAGATCCCGAAGTTCCGCCTGCCCGAGACTGTAATTGATGAGGAGGTGGGCTACATTCTGGATCTGCAACCGGAGCTACGCACCGGGCAACGGGTAACGAGCATGCAGGCACTGCTCGAACAAGACTACGATGCCGTCTTCGTAGGCTGCGGCGCCCCGCGCGGGCGCGATCTCACAATTCCAGGCCGCAAAGAAGCAGCGGCGCACATCCATATCGGCATCGACTGGCTGTCGAGCGTTTCCTTCGGACACGTCGAACGCATCGGCAAGCGCGTCATTGTGCTGGGAGGCGGCAACACCGCAATGGACTGCTGCCGCTCTTCGAAGCGTCTGGGTGGCGAGGATGTGCGTGTGGTGGTGCGCTCTGGCTTCGACGAGATGAAGGCCTCCGCCTGGGAAAAGGAGGACGCGATGCACGAGGGCATCCCGATCCTCAATTACCTCGTGCCCAAGACTTTCACGCACAAGGCGGGCAAGCTCACTGGGGTGGTGTTCGAAAAGGTCAAACCGGTGCATGACGACTACGGTCACCGCAATCTGGTACCAACGGGTGAACCGGAGGTGCACCTGGAGTGCGACGATGTGCTGGTGGCCATCGGCCAAGAGAACGCTTTCCCATGGATCGAGCGGGAGCTCGGAATTGAGTTCAACAAGGCCGGCATGCCGGTAGTGGACCCCACGACCATGCAGTCCAGCCTGCCGCGGGTGTTCTTTGGCGGTGATGCCGCTTTCGGGCCGAAGAACATCATTTGGGCCGTGGCCCACGGTCACGACGCCGCCATCTCCATCGACAAGCTTTGCCACGGCGAGGACGTGCGCACTCGGCCTGCTCCGCACGTCAGCCTCACGTCGCAGAAGATGGGCATCCACGAGTGGAGCTACGACAACGCGGTCTCCGAGGACAAGCGCTACCGCGTGCCGCTCAAAGACGCCCGTATCACCCTCAAGGACATCAAAGTCGAGGTTGAGCTGGGCTTCGACCCCAAGGTGGCCTTCGCCGAGGCGCAGCGCTGCCTCAACTGCGACGTGCAGACCGTGTTCACGGACAAGCTGTGCATCGAGTGCGATGCTTGCGTCGACATCTGCCCGATGGACTGCATCAACTTCACAGACAACGGGGCCGAGCCGGACCTGCGCAGACAGTTGCGCGCGCCCGCCAAGAATCTAACCCAGGACCTATACGTGTCGGGTACGCTCAAGACCGGCCGCGTCATGGCCAAGGACGAGGACCTATGCCTGCACTGCGGGCTGTGCGCCGAGCGCTGCCCCACCGGAGCCTGGGACATGCAGAAGTTTTTCCTGGATATGACCAACGCAGGCCCCGCATGCCGGAATCAGCGCAAGAAAGCAGGGCAGCCCGCCGCCGTATGAGGGAGCGCGGCAAGAAGTTCGCGGAAGTACGCGCAGCGGTCAGCTTCGAAAAGACGTATGCCGGCTGAACCTCAAATTCGTACCAACGACTTCGTCATCAAGTTCGCGAACGTCAACGGCTCCGGTTCGGCCTCCGCGAACATGTTGTTCGCCAAGGCCATCCTGCGCATGGGCGTGCCGGTGAGTCCGCGCAACATCTTCCCGTCCAACATCCAAGGGTTACCCACCTGGTACGAGGTGCGCGTGTCTGAGGCCGGCTATCTTGGGCGTCGCGGCGGAGTCGATCTCATGGTGGCCATGAATCCCCAGACCTGGGACAAGGACCTGGCCGAGATCGAGCCGGGCGGTTATCTGTTCTACGATTCCACCAGACCGCTGCCCGCCTCCAAGTTCCGCGACGACATTCACGTCGTCGGCATGCCCCTCACCGAGATCTGCAACCGCGAGTACAGCGACGCGCGGCTGCGACAGCTGTTCAAGAACATCATCTACGTCGGGGCCCTTGCAGCCTTGATCGACATCGATTTGCGCGAGCTGGAGAAGCTGATCGGCGAGCAGTACAAAGGCAAGGAGAAACTGCTCGAGCCCAACATCAAGGCCTTGCATATGGGTCGCGACTACGCGGCGAGCTATCTTCCTTCGATCGGGCTCAGGGTCAAGCGTGCCAACGCCGTCGGCGGCAAAATCTTCCTGGAAGGAAACAGCGCGGCGGCGCTAGGGTGCGTGTACGCCGGGGCGACGGTCGCCGCCTGGTACCCCATCACGCCCTCCTCTTCGCTGGCCGAGGCTTTCAGCCGCCACTGCCGCAAGTACCGCCACGACGCGAACACCGGCAAGGCGCGTTACGCCGTCATCCAGGCCGAGGACGAGCTCGCCTCCATCGGCATCGTTATCGGCGCATCCTGGAACGGCGCACGAGCGTTCACTTGCACCTCCGGTCCCGGCATCTCGCTGATGCAGGAATTCATCGGGCTGGCTTACTTCGCAGAAGTCCCGGCAGTGATATTCGATGTGCAGCGTGGTGGTCCTTCTACTGGCATGCCGACGCGCACGCAGCAGTCGGATGTCCTGGCCTGCGCCTACGCCTCGCACGGCGACACCAAGCATGTCCTGTTGTTCCCCGAGGATCCGAAGGAATGCTTCGATTTCGCCACGCAGGCCTTCGATCTCGCGGAGCGACTGCAGACGCCGACCTTCGTCATGATGGACCTCGACATCGGCATGAACGAGCGCCTGTGCGAACCGCTGGCCTGGGATGACTCGCGTCGCTACGACCGCGGCAAAGTCATGACCGCCCAGGACCTAGAAGCGGGCAAGGAGTTTGGCCGCTACCTCGACGTGGATGGCGACGGCATTGCCTACCGCACATACCCCGGTACGCACGCAACGCGCGGCGCGTATTTCACCCGCGGCACCACCAAGGATCGCTTTGCGCGTTACAGCGAAGCCGGACCCGATTACGTGGACAACATGCAGCGCCTGCTGCGCAAATTCGAAACGGCAAAGGACCTATTGCCAAAACCCATCCTGCGACCCGCGCGGCAGTCGACGCGCCTGGGGGTGATCTATTTCGGCTCCACCAGCCCCGCGATGCACGAGGCACTGGACGCTCTGGAGCGCGACGGCCTGCAGCTTGACGCGTTGCGCATACGCGCGTTCCCGTTCCAGGACGAGGTCTACGATTTCATCGCCGACCATGAGCAGGTGTTCGTGGTGGAACAGAATCGCGACGCTCAGCTGCGCATGCTGCTGGTCAACGAGGGCGCGGTGGATCCAACCCGCCTTGTCTCGGTGCTGCATTACGATGGCACGCCCATCACCGCGCGCTTCATCAACGGCGAGATCGCCCAGAAGGTGGCGGTACTGAAGGTGACTCCGCTGCGTAAGATCGCCCAATGAGCCGAATGAGCCGCCGATGACCTATCTCGCGAAACCCAAGCTCCAGCACCCGGCGTTAGAGCGCAACGCGCTCGGCTTCACGCGCCGCGACTACGAAGGGGCGATCTCCACCCTGTGCGCTGGGTGCGGCCACGATTCCATCAGCGCGTCCCTGATCCAGGCCTGCTTCGAGCTGGGCCTGCCCCCGCACCGTATCGCCAAGCTCTCGGGAATTGGCTGCTCGTCCAAGACGCCGACGTATTTTCTTGGCAGCTCCCACGGCTTTAACAGCGTGCATGGACGGATGCCATCCGTGCTCACCGGCGCTAACCTCGCCAACCGCGAGCTGATCTATCTCGGAGTATCCGGCGACGGCGACTCCGCCTCGATCGGGCTTGGCCAGTTCGCCCACTCGCTGAGGCGCGGCGTGAACATGGTCTACATCGTGGAGAACAACGGCGTCTACGGCCTGACCAAAGGTCAGTTCTCGGCCACCGCCGACAAGGGCTCGAAGAGCAAGAAGGGCGCATCGAATTTCGACGCACCGATCGATCTGGTCATGTTGGCGTTGCAGCTCGGCGCTACGTTCGTGGCGCGCAGCTTCTCCGGCGATAAGGAACAGCTGACGCCGCTGATCAAGGCGGCGATCCTGCACCCGGGCGCAGCGTTCATCGACGTCATCTCGCCCTGCGTGGCGTTCAACAATCACGAGGGCTCGACCAAGAGCTACGACTATGTGCGCGAGCACAACGAGGCGGTGAACCAGCTGGACGTGATGTTGCCGCGCAAACCGATCACCGCAGAATACACACCCGGAGAGCTGGAGGAGATCGTGCAGCACGACGGTTCGGTGCTGCCTTTGCGCAAGCTCGCCGCCGACTACGACCCGAGCGATCGTATTTCGGCCATGAGCTTCGTGCAGCAGCACGACGCCAAAGGCGAGGTGGTCACCGGACTGCTGTATGTCGATCCGGAGCCCGAAGATCTCCACGCCCACCTCAACACGGTGAACACGCCTTTCAACAGCCTGGCCGAGACGGAGCTGTGCCCCGGAGCACAGGCGCTGGCTCGTTTCAACGCCGCGCTGCGTTAGCTGCTGCGCCTTGGCGGCCCCGGCGACACGCCGGTCCGCCGCTGAGCCCTGCGCTCGGCCTTCTCGATCACCGACTTCTGTAACCGCCCGAGCAGGTCCGCACTGTTCTTGTACCTGAGGATCGGCAGCACCCAAGGGTAGCGCCTCCAGTGCTCGAACATGCCGTATTCCTTCTGGCTGGCGAGCACAAGCGGTGCCACCGGCACCGAGGGCAGATCGGGGATGATCGCCGTCAGCTCCTGCGGGACGCTCCTCGGGTCGGTGAGATCGGCGATGATGAAACGCGACATGTGCCCGAGTGTCACGATGGTCTCGGTGAGGTCACGGCTGCTGGGCTGCTCGAAGTCGAACAGCATCGGCACATAGCCGCGCGCACGCAGCGCGTCGCGCAGCGCATCCAGCACCGCCTTGCGCTCGGCGGTGAAGCGGCCCAGGATGAGCACCGCTTTGCGACCCACCGTGTCGATCACGCTGCGGATCTTCTCGTTGTGCAGCAACAGGTAAACGAACTGGGCCACTTCCAGGTCGTCCACAGTTACGACGGGGTCCTCGCGCGCGGCACGGATGACCAGGTTGGACTGATCCCGGGGAGTGCCCCTGAGATTCCAGGCTGCGATGCCGTAGATCTCGCACCCGGTCAGAGTCGCGCCCTCTACGCTCACCTCGGCCAGCGAGGCGTGGCGGAGGATGGCGCTGGTCAAGTTGGCATAGTCCAGCTTGGCACGGCGCAGGCTGGCTGCGCGCAGATCGGCGCGTTCGAGGTTGGCGCGTGTGAGGTTGGCGCGGCTGAGCGTAGTCTGGCGCAGGTTGGTTCGCGCCAGGTGCGCGCCTGCAAGGTTGATCCCCCGCAGGTCAAGGTCGACAAGCAGGGCACGGCTCAAGTCTGGCAGCACTTTGGGATATCGCCGCCGCCAGGCGTTCCAGGCGGTAACGCCCAGCTTTAGACGGGCGAGGTGCCTGGTGTCGGCCATTGCAGCGACAACGCAACCAGCCCAGCGGCGTTGAAGAATTGAGTGCCCGCCGCCAAGACGCTAGCGGTCCGGCGTGTGCGCGCCGACGCTCACGCCCACAGTCGCGTTCGATCCCGGTACAGAAGCGCTGTTTCGGTTACGCTGAATCGGTTCACTGAACGACCGTCGCGTGTTTGCGGTGGATCGAGGCTTCGATCTCCACGCGGCGGTCCTTCTGCAGGCAGGTGATGAGCTCCTCGCGCGCCAATCCCTGGCACTCTCCCGACGGGGTAAGCGGGTGTTTCTCGCCGCGGCCCTCATAGTGGATCTTGTTTTCGGGAACGCCCCTACCCATGAGGTACTGGGCCACAGCATACGCACGCAGCTCAGACAGGCGTCGGTTGTAATCAGTGCTGCCGATGCGATCGGTATAACCGACGATATCCAGACGGTCGTACTCGGCCGTCTTCAACTTCTCGGCAAGCTCGTCCAGGATTCGCTTGACGTCGGGGCGCAACGAATACTGGTCGAAGTCGAAGCGACCCTCCTCGTTCACGCCGAGGATCAACGGCAACACGCCGCCCAGAGTCTGGGGGCGATACTCCTCGTCGACCTTCACGTTCCCGCTGGGGACGTCGATTGCCCCGATGCGCGCGTCGCCTTCCACGCCGGCAGCAGCATCGCCGCCCATGCCGGTGGGATCATCACTCGTGCCCGACGCATTGCTGCCTGCCCCCCGTCGTCCTGGTGCGCCCCCTCTGCGGCCTCCCGGCCCGACAGCAGCGTCGCTTTCGAGGCCAGCCAGAGCATCACCGCTGGACAGATCGGCGCCGCTTGCGTCGGAGGCCGCGTCACCAGCGAGCGCAGAAGCCTCACTTCCGCCCGAGGCACCCGGTTTGCCAGATACACCAGCGCCCGCGCCGGGACGACCGCCGCGTGCCGAACCAGACTGGCCAGCAGCTGCAGCAGTGCTCTGTTTACTTGTGGCATCACGCCCCTTGTTTGCCGCATCACGCCCTTCCACACCAGCGGCGCCTCCAGTCAAGGATGAAGCCCGGTCGCCTCCTGCGCCGTTGCGGTCGCCTGACCCGACCCCTCCTGTTGTGTCGTCGCTGGAGGACGACGCGTCCGCGTCGTTGGAACCCCCGCCATCGGTCGCGCTGGCAGCCTGCGCGCCGCGTTGGGTGCTGGATTTCCCGGTCTGCGACTTCGCCGAGGGGCTCGGAGACGTCGCCGCGCTGCTCGCAGCGCTTGGCTCAACCGCTCCCTCCGGAGTGGAGCGGGCCTTGCTATTCGAGGGGGTTGCCATCGAAGGATCACCGGACAGCGACCCTATACGCTGGGACTTGGTCGCACAGCCGATGAGTACTGCGGCGAGCAGCATCGGTGTGAGTTTGAGAACTGCAGCACTCGCTGAGAGCCTTTTCAGAGTCGAAATATGGGTCGCCATGTGCAATCGGTCTCCTAGTGATTCGCAGCCGGTCCGCGATAGAAACGCTGGTGTCGACCGGACAGGTTGAATGTTAACTGACTTACGGCTGGGCGTCGCACCCGAGCGGTTGCGACCGTATTTCACCTGCAAGATTGGTGCGGCACCGGGCATTGGACTTGCACACCGGATCTTGAACCCGAGTCCCCCGACAACCCGCAGATGACATGGCGCTGGCTGCTGATCCTCCCGCTCACCTGGGGCGCGTGGGACTACTGGGAGGCGCGACCCATCGTGCACCCACCTGGCGTGTTGGTAAGCGCAGAGCCTGTGCAGTCCGCCCTCGCCGTCAACCCAGCGCCGATGGCAACACGCGGCTATCAGATACTGCCTCTGCAATCGTTCTCCCTCGCGGCCCGCGTGCTAGGCAAGGAGCGTTACCGTTTCGACCAGGGCGCTGACATTTCGCCTGTTGACCTCGCGCTCGGATGGGGACCGATGTCCGACCAATCGGTCTTGGATGCATTCGACATCAGCCAGAGCGGAAGGTTCTATTTCTGGCACGTCAAACAGTTTCCGATCCCGCGCCGCGAAATCGAGACCCACAGCGCCAACATGCACATGATTCCTGCTGACGCGGAGGTCGAACGCCGCCTGCTGAGCATCCGCGTCGGGCAGATCGTAAGCCTGACGGGGTATCTCGTTGAGGTGCGGGGACCGAACGGGTGGCACTGGCGCAGCTCACTCACGCGCGAGGACACCGGAGCGGGCGCCTGCGAGCTGGTCTGGGTTGAGAAGATGGAGGTGCGTTGAATACGCGGGCGGCTCGCAGAGCGGAGATATAATCCTCTCCCCACTTGGCAACAGAGGAGCTCATCGTGATCGACCTGTATCTGGCTGGCACCTCCAACGGCTTGCGCGCGTCGGTCGCGCTGGAAGAAGCAGGACTGCCCTACCGCGCGCACAAGGTGGACCTGGCGAAGGCGGAGCAGCGCTCGCCCGAGTTCCTGAAGCTCAATCCCGCGGGACTCATTCCCGTGATCCTCGATCACGACGGCCCCGGAGGCAAGCCGCTCACGCTGTCGCAGTCCGGTGCGATCGTGCTCTACGCCGCCGAGAAGAGCGGCAAGCTGCTTCCTCGAGACGCTGCCCGCCGCGCCGAGGCGCTGCGTTGGCTCATGCAGGCTGCCACCGACGTCGGCGGCGCGAGCAACGCGGTATTTCACGTGGAGGCGAGGGCTCCTGAGAAGAGCGCCGCGAACCTCGATTACTTCAAACGCCGACTGCTTGATTTTTTTGCCGTGTGCGACCGCCGGCTCGAGAGTCGGGAGTTCTTGGCTGACGAACTGTCAGTCGCCGACCTCATGTTGTATCCCAACTTCGCCAGCCGCAAGGCGCTGCTGGATGAAGCACGTGGCTTGCCCAACCTGCAGCGCTGGGGCGCGGTCATGGCGGCCAGACCAGCCGTTGCGCGCGGAATGAAGGTGCTGGGCTGAGCGCGCTCGACTGCGGCCGCAGGCGGTCGGGCGCGCGCTGACACGGGCGGGCTATGGAGCTCTGGGCGCCGCCTTGCCCACTCTGACCGTGCTTCAACCGGGGACGCTGTGGCGCTCCGTCGCACAAGCGAAGCGCCGCGCGGTGTCGCGCGGTGCGTTGCAGCCCGTCGAGACTGAGCAAGAGGACATCGAGGACTGCGGCATACGCTTTCTGGTCCGCCGTGCGTCTAATTTGGCGCGCAAAGCCGAACTGCTCACCCCCAACCAGGCGGCCAAGTCCGTCGATCCGTTTCTCCCCTATGACCCGATGCTGTTCGTGGCGCACGCGTCGCAGACGCATTCGATCCTGCTGAATAAATTCCCCGTCCTGGACCACCATCTGCTCATCGTCACGCGTGCCTTCGAGCACCAGGAAACCCTGCTCGACCCCGCTGACTTCTCAGCGCTGGCGATTTGCATGGGCGAATCCGAAGCGCTCGGGTTCTACAACGGCGGGCGCGACGCTGGTGCCAGCCAGGACCACAAGCATCTCCAGGTGGTTCCCTTGCCACTGGCCAGCGGAGAAGCGGAGCTCCCGGTCGGGCCGCTGTTTCGGCATGCGCAGTTGTCAGGCCGCATCGGCGTCGTACCTGGCCTGCCGTTTTGCCACGCCTATGCCAATCTCGAGAGCGCGAATTGGGAGCGACCGGAGCTTGTCGGAGAGCTCCTGACGGCGATCTATCGCGGCCTGTGCCGCGCAGCGGGTATCGAAGAACGGGAGGCGCAGGCCGGGCGAATCCAGTCTGCACCGTACAACCTGTTGCTCACGCGCCAATGGATGCTGCTCGTTCCGCGCTCGTGCGAGCGCTACGCCTCCATCTCCGTGAACGCACTGGGGTTCGCCGGCTCGCTGTTCGTCAAAGACAGGACGCAGCTCGAGCGCGTGCGGGAGGTGGGGCCGATGCGTCTTTTGCGGGAGGTTGCTGTCCCTGCGTGAAGGTGCAGCCCAGACACTGCATCACTTCTGGCCACCGCCGCCCTGTGCGCCCTCCATCGCTGTGCGGCAGCCCTCGGACAGGTTGGCTTCGTTGTCCTTGAGGCACTTCAGGATCCGCCCATGTCCACGCTTCACGCCTTGGCAGTATTGCTTTGCGTCATCGCGGCAGGCTTCCTTCACGGCCTGCATCGTGTCGCGCATGTGAGCCATCGCTTGCTTGCACCCAGGTGAGACGTCGGCTTCGTGGTGCTTGAGGCACTTCGCGATCCCGCCCTCTCCCGGCTTCACATCCTTGCAGAGCTTCTCGACGTCGGCCTTGCAAGCGCCACGCGCGCCCTGCTCCTGAGCTTGCGCCGGGCCGGCCGGGCACAAGAGCAGCAGCCCAAGTGCAAGAAAGCCAAGTGTAAGAAAGCTGCGCGTCACACCCATCATGGAATCCTCCTGTTGGCCAATCTTCACCAGCGACTTGGCAGCGGCAGCGATGTCAGTCCGGCAACTGGGGACACAAACCTTGGAGTAGCTGCCGCATGCGCAGCCAGTGAGAACCTTCCCAGTATACTCGGTCGCACCCCTCGCACCAGGCGTAACGCTGGTAGAACGCGGCCACGCGTTGCGGCAGGCGATCGGCAATCGCCTCCTTGTCTATGCTGGTGAGCGGCAGATTGCAGTGCAGGCACAGGGTGAAGGGCTTAGCGCTCGCTGAGAGCTGCAGGCGCTCGACGACTTCGCGCAGCTGCTCCTGCGGCCTCAGCGCGTGAACAAAGCAGCCGTGAGTGATGGTGCGGCACTTCAGCAATTCGCGATCGCGTGTCAGCACCACGCGCGCTTCGACTCGGCTGGTGACTCGGATCTGCTCGTCGCTCAACGTATTGCTGTACAGGGTGTCGAAGCCGAGCATCCGCAGCAGCCGCGCCAGCCCGCCCAGGTGCGCGTCGGCAATGAATCGCATCTGGCGCAGCGGCTCATCGCGCACGCGCAGCAGCTCCCGGATGTCGAGGGCTTCGAACTTCGGATAGACACTGATGCGGTCGCCTTCGCGCACCAGATAGCCGAAATCGACCGACTCGCCGTTGACCAGGATCAGCTCGACTTCGGTATGCGGTACGCCCAGCGCTTCGATGGCGTTCTTGACCGTCGCCGCACGCGCACAGCGGTAGTCGAAGTCCCGCCTGCGCCGTTGCCATGGCAAAAAATCATTCAGTTCCTCATAGAAGCGGAAGTGCGCCAGCGCTTGGCCCGGCGTCGTGCCGGGGTTCACCCGCGCGTTTCCCGCATCGCGTTCACGCATACGTCGGCGCCGTCGCGTGGCAGAGGGCGCTGGGTCAGTTTCTGAATGGGCACCACGAATATCGACGTCAGCAGACGGCCCGTGGTTTCCAGCACATCGGAGCCGGCCACACCGACCTTGAAGTCGGTGATCTTGCCGCTCACCTGAACCGGGGTCGCCAGACTCAAGAACTGCGGCGACTTGGCCGTCGGCACCAGCCGGAAGGCAAGCGCTTCGGTGGCGAAATCGACCTTACCGACGCCGTTCACGCGCATGCGGCTGGTGTCCATCAGGATCTCGTCCTGGGTCAGCTTGCCGTCGCGCAGATCGAAGCGCCCCACCGCGCAATTGACCTTGGACTCCGATGCGGGATCCACCGCCGGCAGCAATGCGACCAGCAGGTTCACCGCCCACAGATCGAAGATGCCGGCTTTGAGGTTGCGCGGCCAGACGGCGAAATCGATTCGCCCATTCGCATGTTGCATGAGGGCGTCCAACGTTTGCGCGCGCGCATCCAGCTGCATCTGCAGGCTGAACAACCCCTCTAGGTCATTCCCAGGTTTGATGCGCCGCGCCAGGATGCCATAGTCGAATCGCTCCACTTGAACGTTGGCCTGCACGGTGACGCCAGCTTCGGTGGGGTAGTAGGAGAACGTAACTCGCGCCGAGCCGCCCGGGACATTCACCTCCGCGGGATCCAGCACAAGCTTGCCCTCCGTAAGCTGCGCGCGCAGGGTGCCGCCGCCGAGCTTGTCCGTACCCGACAAGACTTCTTCCACCGCGACATTGAGGGAAGCATCAAGGCTGCGCAGCACCTCGGGGCTGAGCAGCTTCTGGCCTTGCGCCGCCGCCTCCTTAGCCTTGGCCTGGATCTCCTCCACGCTCATCGGCTTGGCCGGCTTCTTCTCCTTCTTCTCAACCAGCGACCAATTCGCGAGCTTGAAATCGTCCAGCTGGACGCGGGGCGCTCTCAGGTCCATGTCCAGCCGCGCCCGCGCGCCCGTGGTGGTGAGGCTCCCGTGGCCGTCGAGCTTGCTCCGGCCCACCCGCAGGGTCAGGTCCGGAACTTCGTAACCGCTGGCGCCCACCCGGAACTTCCCGCTCAGCTCCCAGGGTCCCCAAGGCGGCAGGTCAACGTGCGCCAGCTGGTTGAGGCTATCGAAGCGCTCCCCGCGCGCGGAGAGCTTGAGGCGCATCTCGCGCTGCGTGATGGGCAGCGCGACCTTGCCCAACAGCGCCAGCTGCGCTCCGGCCGCTTCGGCCGTGAGCGAGAACCGCATGTCTTTGCTGGTCTTCAGGAAATCGGGCAACGCACCACCTGTGATGCGGATGGTCACCGGGGTCGCGTCGATCGCGCCATCCAAATCGAGCGTGACGGGCTCCCCGGGCGCGGCGCGCGCGATTCCTTTGCTCACCCGGATCGGAACCTGCAGCGTCAGGTTGGGGTCGCGGAGGGTGAGCTGACCGCCTTCGACCTCCGCCAGCAGCGACGAGCGCTCCAGCATCTCGCCTAGTCGGCTGCCACGGCCGATCAGTTCAGCGCGGAGCAGCTCAGCGCGCGCCTCGAGGTCACTGACAACCTTGAGCTGTCGAAGCAGCCCACCGACGTCCACCTTCTGGGCGGCGACCCATACCGAAGCTTCGGGCACTTGCCCGCGCAGATCCAGGGCCATGGCACCCGAGAAAGTCGCGCCGGCGAGTTTGGCGCTGAACGGAGATGGCCACATCCGCCCGTCGCGGACCCGGCCAGAGAAGGAGACATCGGTCACCACCGCGGGCTCCATGGCGATCTGCTTGACCTTCACGTCGACGTCGGCGTCGAGCAAGCTGATCCCTTGCGGCAGTATTGGCAGATCGATCACCGGTTTCGCCGGTGAATGGGGATCGGGCGGAGGCAGCATACTCTCCAGCTCCCCGACATCCAGGTTATCTACGCTGACCTGGGCCTGGAGCAGCGGCTGACGGGGGATGCCTGTGCGCGCGATCTCTGCCCTCAGCGCAGTCTCGCCCAGGCGGGCGCTGAAAGGGCTTAAGTGCCACTCGTCGCTCTCCACGCGGAAGTGCCCCTCGATGGATACGGCGCCAGCGGCATCGCGTGAAAGTCCGAGCCAGCGTGCGACGTCCCCTGCCCGCGCTGCCGCAAGCCGAAACTGCAGGTCCGTGCCATGCTGCGCTTCGGGCGCAGCGAGCACGCCGTCGACTCGCAGGGTGGCCCCCGCTGCGTGCGCCTCGAACTCGAGCGGCCAACGGATCTCACGCGTAAGCGTGGGAAGGTCGCCGCCGATAAAACTCGCCGAGAAGGCTTCGCCCAAGAGTGAGCCGCGCGCGCGACCCCTCATGCGCTGACCGGCAGGTATGGCCAGCTCCAGGTTGTCGAGCCTAAACTCCACCGGCTTCCCCCCCTCCACGTTGCCGTAGGTCAGGCGCGCCTGCGCCACCTCCAGCCCTACGTCGAGCGTGCGTACGATCGCCCCCAGGTGGTCGCCGCGGCCCTTCGCATGCAACTTGAAGCGGCCCAGCTCACCCTGCACGCCTCGCACCCGAGCAAAAACTTCTGCCAGCCGGCCCAGTTTCGATCGTTCGGTCCCAAGTGA
>Ga0335084_10001226_pt1 | contig 23599 bp, 18 predicted proteins | sample Lox_Sample_44_FD_206721 | JGI IMG/M metagenome (GOLD analysis project Ga0335084, IMG submission 206721) | Soil microbial communities from Loxahatchee National Wildlife Refuge, Florida, United States - Lox_Sample_4.4 | ecosystem: Environmental > Terrestrial > Soil > Wetlands | place: USA...
GCCGTCTTCGATCAGGCCCTTCACGAGCGCGTGGCGCTCGCGGCCCTCGAGCCGCTCGTAGAGCTCGCGCGTCGCCTGGTCGAGCTCGCCGCCCAGCGCGTCGGGGCCCAGCAGCAAGAGCGCCCGTTCTTCGCCCGGCGTGCGGTTCGACCAGGTCAGCACGCCGCGGCCCAGCTCGCCGGCGCTCTGCAGCATCTTGATCGGCGACGCGCCGACCGAGGCCCGGATGCCCAGGTCGACCAGCGCGGACGAGATCACCGCGAGCTTCCGGTTGCGGTCGGTCGCGAGCAGATCGCGCGCCTCGCGCGCGCGGTCCGCGCCGGCGTCGCCCTCGGGCGCGAGCAGGAGCTGCGCGGCCTGGTCGCCCCTGCCCTGCGAGTCACTCTGCGAGTCAGCGGCGAACGCGCGCCCGCCCAGCGCGAGACACAAGAGCGCCGCCGCGATCAGCGCGCGGATCAGCTGCTGCCCGAGGCGGATGGCGTGAGCTTCAGGGAACACGCGCGGTCGCTCCCTCGTGGTAGGCCAGGAGCGCCTCGATCCGGCTGCGGGCCTCGCGGCGCAGCGCGGGGCGGCGGTCCTCCGCGGCGAGCTCGTAGGCCGAGAACGCCTGGTCGACGAACGCCTCGTAGCGCGACGGATCGAGCGCCTTGTAGTGCGCGCGCGCGTGCAGCTCCTCGCGCCGCGCGCTGTCGGAGTACAGATCGCCCAGGCGCAGCAGGTGCTTGCCGAAGAGCTTCGACTCGCGGTTGCCTTCGAGCAGGTCCTGGCACGCCGAGATCGCGTCTTCGAGCCGGTCGCCGCGCGCGAACCAGTCCACGCGCATCACCTGCCACGACTCGACCTCCTCGAGCGCGAGCGGCTCGAAGGGCGTGCCGTGCACGTCGTCGGCGAGCTTGCGCCAGAGCGCGATGCGCGCCTCGATGAACAGCCGCTCCTCCTCGGGGTTGGCGAACGGCTCGCTCGGCGGTGCCGAGGCGGAGGCGAAGCTGTCGATCACGCGCACGCGCTCGGCCGCGGCGTCGCCCAGCACCGAGCCGGAGCCGGCCACGCGCTGGTAGGCGGCGACCGCCTCGCCGTAGCGGCGCAGGCGTTCCAGCGCCTTGCCGCGCGCGAACTCGATCACGTAGTCGGCGTTCTCCCAATCTTCGTTGGCGCGCGCGCGCTGGCCGGCCAGCCGGTCGAGCTTCCAGAGCGCGACTGCGTACACGCTGCGGCCGTCCTCGGTGGTCGCGCGGTCGTAGCGGTAGGTGTCGTCGCGCAGGTGGAGCTTCAGCTCGGCGACCACGCGCGTGAGCGAGTCATCGGCGGCGGGCTCGCGCGAGGCCAGGCCGGTCATGCGCGAGAGACTCGCGCAGCCGGTCGCGCAGACCAGCACGGGAGCGATCCACGCGATGTGTCTGATGCGCTGCACGCCGCGCGTTGTTGCATCGGCCGTGCCGCGCTTCACGCGCCGGCAAGTCCCGGCTCAACTCACGTCACTTGCGAGTGCGGCGGGATTCGGGTCACTCGGCGGGTGCGCATGCGACTTCGCGCGGCGAAGAGGCGCGCACGGCGTACTTGCGCCCGCGCTGCCGACCGTGTGATCGCCGTCACTGGGGTCTTCGAGCGGGCTCCGCGGGCTTTCGCCAGTCTTCGGGCACGCCGGCCAGCGAGGCCTCCACGTCCAGGTCGCGCAGCCGCTGGCGCGAAGCCTCGAGAGACTGCCGATCTCGCTTGAGCTGCGCGCGCAGTTTGAGCACTTCGGGATCGGTGATCTCGCCGCCGGCCGGCGAGTAGTTCCACTCCCCGGCCGAGGCGCTGCGCAGGTGCTCCTGGCCGGCCTCCACCTTGCCTTCGAGGTCGGAGACCTCCTGGCGGGCCTTGCGGAACTCCTCCTTCCAGCCGCGCATGTCGCGCCCGCCGTAGGTCTTGCCGGTCGGCTGCATGCCGACTGCCGGTGGGTGAAGCAGCCGGTCGAGCGTGAGTGACTTCGGCGGCGCGGCGTCGGGCGGCTGGTCGCCCGGGGGCGGGGCCGGCGAGGCGGCATTCTCGTCCGGAATGTCGCTGTCGGCCGCAAACGCGCTCGTCTGGGCACCCAGGGCGAGAACGGCGGCAAGCAGCGCAGGCAGGAGGAGGCGCATTCGGGGTCGATTATAGGGACGGGCGGGTCCCTCCTCCATCAAGCGCCGCCCGCGCGGCGCCGAAGTAAGGAGAACTCGCAGGAGACGCGGAACTCACCCATGGATCGCGAGCGACTCCACCGACTGCTCCGACTCGGCTTCGAGAAGGGCGCGTCGGACATCCACTTCCAGGTCGGATACCTCCCGCTCTATCGCTTCAACGGCGAGCTGGTCGAGCTGAAGTACAAGGTGCTCGCGATGGCGGACACCGAGGCCATCGCTCGCCTTCTGATGGAGAACGAGAAGGAGAAGACACTCGACGGCGCATCCGAGGTCGACATGGCCTACGAGATCCCGGGCGAGGGTCGCTTCCGCGTCAACATCTCCCGCGAGCGGCGCGCGTACAACATCGTGCTGCGCGTGATTCCGCTCTCGATCAAGAGCTTCGAGGAGCTGAACCTGCCCTCGGTGCTGAAGACGATCTCGTCGGTGCAGCGCGGCCTGGTGCTCGTGACCGGCGCCACCGGCATGGGCAAGTCGACGACGCTCGCGACCATGCTCCAGGAGATCAACCGCGCGAACAAGTGCAAGATCGTCACGATCGAGGACCCGGTCGAGTTCATCTTCACGCACGAGCGCTCGATCATCACGCAGCGCGAGATCTCGACCGACACGCCGAGCTTCCCTGCCGCGCTGCGCGCCGCGCTGCGCCAGGACCCCGACGTGATCATGGTCGGCGAGATGCGCGACGCCGAGACCGTCGACACGGGCCTGAAGGCCGCGGAGACCGGTCACGCGGTGTTCTCGTCGATCCACACCAACGACGTCGTGACCACGCTGCGGCGCATCGTGTCGTTCTTCCCGGTCGAAGAGCACCAGCAGGTGCGCGAGAGACTCGCCGACAACCTGCAATCGATCGTTTCGCTGCGGCTCTTGCCCAACAAGAAGGGCACGGGCCGCGTGCCGGCGGTCGAGGTGCTGCGCACCACGCGTTCCATCCGCGAGTGCATCCGCGACATGAATCGCGCGGTCGAGATCCGCGACCACATCGAGAAGGGTCACTCGGACATGCAGATGCAGACCTTCGATCAGCATCTGCTCGAGCTCTACCAGGCCAACAAGATCAAGCTCGAGACCGCGCGCGACGCGGCCAGCAACCCGAGAGACTTCGCGACCAAGCTCGCGCTCGAAGGCGACAGCTCGTACACGCAGGAAGGCCCGTCCGGCTCGGATGCCGGCGACGAAGGCCGGTTCTAGGCCGCCATGGAGATCCTGGCGCTCTATACGTCGCCCGACACGCTCGGGTCCGCACTCGCAGCCGGTGCCCGCCACCTGGCGGCCGCGCTGCAGGGCTTCGCGCTCGTGTACCAGTCGGGCCGATCCGCCGCGGAGCCCGACGGCTGGGCCGGCTTCACCTGCGCCAAGGACGCGCAGATCGCCGGCGCAGAGCTCGAGGAGTTCATTCGCGAGGCCGAGGCCTCGGAGCGCCCCGTGCGCATCGACCCGCCCGAAGGCAGCCCGCGCGTCTGGGCGCGCGGCGCCGGCGGCGTGTTCGGCTTCCCGATCCGCCACAACGGCCAGCCGCGCGGCGTCGCGCTGCTGGGCTGCCCCGGCCCCTGGCCGCGCGTGCAGAACTCCGGGATCGAGTCGATCCTGCGCCAGATCGCGCTCGTGCTCGACCACCACGTGGTCTCGGGCAGCCGCGCGCCGGCCGAGCCGTCCGACGAGGTCCTGCGCCTGTCCGAGCAGTTACTCGCGCAGGACATCGAGCTGATCAAGCGCGAGGAGCGACTCACTCTGGTCGAGCGGCTGAAGGCCGACTTGATCGAGACCATGTCGTACGAGCTGCGCGCGCCCCTGAACAGCATCATCGAGCGCGTGATCTCCGTGCTCGCCAACGAGCACGAGAAGCTGTCCTCGACCGGGCGCGACGCCCTGCGCGGCGTGCTCGACGACGGCAACGCGCTGATGCGCATGCTGCAGAACATCCTCGACCTGTGGCGCGTGAAGCAGGGCGAGGTCGCGGTCGAGGTCCAGGACGTGAACCTGGCCGAGGTGATCGAGGAAGGCATCTTCAACGTGCGTGACACGCTGCAGCCCGAGGTGGTGCTCGAGAAGCGCCTGCCCTCGAGCCTGCCGAAGATCCGCACGGACCTCGCGAAGCTGAACCAGATCCTCTTCCACCTGCTCGACAACGCGGCCAAGTTCACGCGCCGCGGCCGCATCGAGCTCGAGCTCTCGGTCGAAGAAGGTCAGCTCTTCTGCAGCGTGACCGACACGGGCATCGGCATCGCGCCCGACGACCAGGAGCAGATCTTCGACGAGTTCTTCCGCGTCGACTCCTCCGTCGACAGCCGCCACCGCGGCGCCGGCCTGGGCCTGACCCTCGCCCGAGCCCTGATCGAGAAGCTCGGCGGAGCGCTGTCGGTGCAGAGTGAGATCGGCTCCGGCTCGCGCTTCAGCTTCACGGTGCCGGTGACCATCTCGTAAGAGCCGGATCTTCTCGGCGCCTTGCGCTCCGAGCAATACCCGCCGGTCGCTGCTTCGCGAGTACGCTCCAGACGCTCCCTCTGGGTATTGCTCCGGACGCGCAGGCGAAACAGAGATCGCCTCTCCCAACAAAGTACAAAGTCGCGCCGGCGCTCTCGCCAGTGCGACCCACCGGGCCGCGTTCGCTGCGCCATCGGGCGCGGACCGCAGTGTCGACGGGGCAACCAACGCCGACGCGTTTCCTAATTTTGCGCAAGCGAAGGATCTGATCCGCGCGCGCGGCCGGCGCGGAAGCCCGGAGGAGCGTCTGCAGGGTACTCCCGAAGCAGCGACGGAGGGCTTCTGCGCGGAGCGCGACGCGCCTCGATGCCCCGCTCCGACTCCTAGTGCTCGATGTCCTCGATGTCGGACAGGACGTATCCGGCGGCGACTTCGCGCAGGGCGTTCACCACCGACTTGTTCTCGCCGGCCTTCACCAGGCCCTTGGCACCGCGCATCAGCTGCTTCGTCCGGACGGACACCATCAGCACCAGGGCGAAGCGGTTGCCGACGCGCTCGGTGCAGTCTTCGATCGTGATGCGGGCCATGCGAGTGCCTCCTCGAGATCGGGCGGCAGGCTAGCAAAAGAAGAAGCCCCCGTCGCTCCGAAGCGACGGGGGCTCCCCATCTGGAAAATCAGGCTAGCGACGACTCACATCTTGCGGCGTCGCGTGGCCTTGCGTCGGCGGGTGCCCTTCTTGCGGCCACCCTTCTTGCGCCGCGTCGCCTTTTTCTTGCTCGCGGCCTTCTTCCGAGCTGCCATGTCTCTCACCCCCAAATTGATGACTGACACTCACCACCGAAGCTCGAAGTATCCGAGAACGGAACCCGAAAACGGATGCTTCCCGACATCGGTTGCACACACAGTAAGCATTGCAGTGCAAAGGTGTCAACGGAAACTGCAAAAAAAACGCACCGATGTGCGACATCGGTGCGTGTCACGCCCAGTGCTGCGTGAAGTGTCTTAGCGCTTGTTCCGCTTGTGCCGGTTGCGCGCGCGCAGCTTCTTGTACTTGTGCTTGCGCATCTTCTTGCGGCGCTTCTTGATCACACTGCCCACGGAAACTACGGCCTCCACGCTCGAGTGGCGGCCGAAGTTATCCGTGTGCAGTGCTGTGTCAAGCGCCCTGAACGCGCGCGGCGACCCAGGCCGCACGTCCCAAGACGCGCGCCTGCATGCGGCCGAGGAAGCGGTTGACCGCATGATTGCGCGGCAGGAACCGGATCGGAGGCCGGCGACGGATGCCGAGGTCGGCGAGCCGTCGCTGAACGGCCGCGTTCTCGGGATCGACCATCAGCCCGCGGCGCAGAAAGCGGATCGCGTCGGCCTTGAAGTCGAACGCGAGATAGATCCGCGCCAGGTTGAGATACAGATCCGGGTTGTAGAACTCCTGCCGCACGGCAGCACGCGCGAGCTCGACCGCGCCGAGGAATTGACCCCGCACGAGGGCCAGCGCGAGCGCGTACGACGAGCGGAAGCGCGCGTTCTGGGGATCGATCAGATAGGCACGCGAGAGATGCTCGAACCCCTCGTGACCATGCCCCGCCTCGAGCAGCGCCAGACCGCGCCGGTGATGCTCTTCCGGGGTGAACTCTCCGCTGTTTTGCATGGAACCTGCCATGGACTCCCTTCCATCCCCTCGAGCGGCCTTATCGGCCGAACTCCGCCAGGGATGAGTGCGGGGTTGCCAGGGCGTCTTGCGCGGGAGTTGCCTACTCGCTGGCCGGCAGGCGGACGACGAACTCCACGCGTCCGGGCTCGCGAAGCTCGGCCCAGACGCGGCCGCCGTGCAGCTCGACCAGCGCGCGCACCACGTTCAGGCCCAGCCCTACCCCGCCGTACTTCCGGGAGTAGGAGCCGTCGCGCTGCACGAAGCGCGCGAAGATGCGCTCCAGGTCGCGCGGCTCGAGCTCGCGCGCAGGGTTGGACACGCGCAGCTCGACCGCGCCTTCGGCCACGCCGGTCGTGACCCCGATGCGCGCGCCGCGCCTGCTGAACTTCGCGGAGTTCTCGAGCAGGTTCAAAACGACCTGCTTGATGCGGTCGGGGTCGAGCCAGGCGTGCGGCAGGTCGGGGTCGAGCGCGCACTCGAGCTCGAGGCCGGCATCGTCGAGGCGCGGCTTCAGGATCTGCAGACACTCTTCGACCACCGCGCCCAGTGCCACGCGCTTGCGCTGCAACGTGACTCCGCCCGCCTCGAGGTTGGACAGGTCGAGCAAGCCGCGGATCAGCTCGGTCATGCGCGCGGCCTCGCGCTCGACCAGCGCGAGGAACTCGACGCGCTGCTCGGCGGCGAGGCGCGCGCCGCCCGCGAGCTCGGCCGCGACGTCGCCGCGCAAGAGCTTGGCGAAGCCCTTGATGCTGGTGAGCGGCGTGGTCAGCTCGTGACTCACGTTGGCGAGGAACTCGGACTTCATGCGGTCGGCGTCGGCGATGCGCTCGTTCTGGGCGCGCAGCTGCTCGTTGCGGCTGGCCAGCTCGCGCTCGAGCGCCAGCCGCCCGGTGATGTCGCGCGCGATGCACACGATCGCCTCGCCGCTCGCGGCCACGCGCGCCGACAGCTCGAGCGTGGCCTCGCCGCGGCGCGTGTGCACGTCGAGCTGCACGCCGCGCATGGCACCGGCGTCGAGCAGCCGCGGCAGCAGCTCGCGCACCGTGTCCCAGGACTCGCGCGACAGGAAGTCCTGCATCGAGTAGCCCTGGAGCTCCGCGAGTGACATGCCCGCGAAGCGCAGCGCGGCTCGGTTCGCGTCGAGCACGTCCAGGTTACGGTCGAACACCAGGATGATGTCCTCGACCTCCTCGAGGAAGCGCCGCACCGCCCCCAGCGTGCGCACGTCGGGCAGCGGGCCCGAGCGCAGCGCCAGCTCCGACAGCCGGCGCTGCAGCGCCTCGCGCCCCTCGAGGTCTGCGGCCAGATGACTCACTTCGTGCAGCGCCCGCTCGTGGCGCTTGTCGCGCACGGGGATCCAGTCGAGCACCTCGTAGCGGCAGTGATCGCCGCCGCGCGCGGCGCACTCCATGTGCGCGACCGCGACCGGCTCGTCGCCCGAGCAGTGCGCGAGCAGCGCGCGCAGCGCGCCCAGCCGGAACTCGCATTCGCCTGCGTCCGGCGGGAAGCCCGGGACGTTGGCCCAGAAGATCTGCGTGTCCTCGCCGGCCGGGAGCACGGTCACGCTCGAGTGGCGATCGAGGAAGCGCGCCCACAGCGGCAGCTCGGCGAGGATCACGCTCGGGTCCTGGGCGAGCTCGGCCAGCGCGGCGATCCACTGCTCGCTCGCGCGCCACAGGCGTTCCCCGGCGGTGTAGGCGTTCTCGCGCCGAGCCAGGGCCTCGAGCCAATCGCTGCGCTGGACCCAGAGAGAGCGCTGCGCGCGCTCCTCGTCCGGCACGACCGGAGTCGCGAGCGCCTCATCGCCGCGCAGCGCATCGACGCTGCGCAGCGCGCGCTCGCTCACCGTGGCGCGTTCTGCGTCACTCAGTGCTCGATGATCTCGAGGATGTACCGCTTGTTCTCCTTGCCGCTGGCCGCTGCCAGGATCGTGCGGATTGCGGAGGCGTGCGCGCCGCCCTTGCCGATCACCTTGCCGAGGTCCTCTTTGGCGACGTTCAGCTCGATGACGTGGGCGTGGTTTCCCTTGATCTCGGTGATCTCGACGAGCTCGGGCTGGTCGACCAGCGCCTTCACGATCATCTCGACCAGTTCCTTCATGGAGACTCCTGCAGGAGGGAGTTGGGAGCGAACGAGATACCGACCGGAAGGACGCGGAGAATTGAAGAATTGGCGGAATGAGTGTCTCACCCCGCCCCCGGGGGGTCAACAATCACGGTTTCCGCAGCCGGGACAGGTATCGGAACACGTACTTGCCCAGCACGTCGAGCTCCAGGTTGACCGCTTGGCCCGGTGCGAGAGAGCCCAGCGTCGTGACCGCGCGCGTGTGGGGGATCAGCGCCACCCAGAAGCCGCGTTCGTCGGGCTCGACGGCAGTGAGCGAGACTCCTTCGACCGCGACCGAGCCCTTGGGCACGACTTGCTCGGCCAGCTCGGCCGCGCAGTCCACGCGAATCAGTCGGTCGTCGCCGTCGGGCCGGACCTCGCGCACCGTGCCCACGCCGTCGACGTGGCCCTGCACGATGTGGCCGTCGAGCCGGGCGTCGGCGCGCATCGCGCGCTCGAGGTTCAGCGCCTCGCCCGCCTTGCGCGCGCCCAGAGAGGTCATGCGCAGAGACTCGGGTACGATCTGGAACGCGAGCCGCTCGCCGCGCACGGCCACCACCGTGAGGCACGTGCCCGAGAGCGCGATGCTGTCGCCGAGCTTCACCTCGCACGCGACGTCGGCGCCGGCCTCGACCTCGAGCTCGACCCGGCCCGCGACGGTCTCCAGCCGCGTGATGCGCGCGACCCGCTCGACGATGCCGGTGAACACGCTAGCGCGGCTTGAAGCGGAAGTTGTGCTCGGCCTCGATCCAGCGCGTGGTCATCGAGTGACTGCGCATGACCACCGAGTGGGTCAGCGCGCCCTCCGCCCGGAAGCGCACGCCCTTCAGGAAGTCACCCTCGGTGACTCCCGTGCCGGCGAACAGCACGTCGCCGCGGGCGAGCTGCTCGAGCGTGAGCTTGGCGTTCACGTCCTTGATGCCCATGGCGCGGGCGCGGTCGGCCTCGCCCGGGTTGCGCGGGCGCAGGCGGCCCTGCAAGTCGCCCCCCTGGCAGCGCAGCGCGGCCGCCGCGATCACTCCCTCGGGCGCGCCGCCCGTGCCCATCAGCACGTCGACCTGGTGCTCGCGGCTGCAGGTCGCGATCGCGGCCGAGACGTCGCCGTCCTTGATCAGCCGGATGCGCGCGCCCGCCTTGCGCACCTCCTCGATCAGCTTCTCGTGCCGCGGCCGGTCCAGGATGACCACGGTCAGGTCCTGCACCGGCACGCCCATGGCCTTCGAGATGCTCTTCAGGTTGTGAGTCGGGCTCTTGTCGATGTCGATCGCGCCGCGCGCCGAGGGCCCGACCGCGATCTTCTCCATGTAGGTGTCGGGCGCGTGCAGGAAGCCGCCCTCCTCCGCCGCGGCGATCACCGACAGCGAGTTCTGGCCGCCGGTCGCGCAGATCGTGGTGCCCTCGAGCGGGTCGAGCGCGATCTCGATCTTGGGGCCGCTGCCGGTGCCGACCTTCTCGCCGATGAACAACATGGGCGCCTCGTCGCGCTCGCCCTCGCCGATCACGATCGTGCCGTCCATCTCGATCTTGTTGAGCGCGGTGCGCATCGCGTCGACCGCCGCCTGGTCGGCGGCCGTCTCGTCGCCGCGCCCCATGAGATGAGCGCACGCCAGCGCCGCCGCTTCCGTGGCGCGCACGAGCTCGAGCGCGAGGTTTCGGTCCATCGCCATGTCTCTCCCTCTTCCTAAGTCCCGAAACGCAGCTCGATCTGCCGGAAGATCTCGCTGCGCACGTCCTCGTAGCGCGCGGCCAGGGGGATCGGCGGGTTCGCGTGCCGCGACTCGATCCCTTCCAGCTGACCCGCGTGGTAGCTGCGCTTGAAGTCGGTGAACTTGAGCCCGTGCGCGGTCGAGATCACGACCACGCGCTGGTCGCGCTTCACCTCGCCGCGCCGGATCAGCTTGTGCAGCGCGGCGAGCGCCACGCCGGTGTGCGGGCAGTTGAACAGGCCGGTGCGGTCGCCGGCGGCCGAGGCCTCGGCGAGCTCGTCCTCGGTGGCCTGCTCGACGATGCCGTCGAACCGCTTCAAGGTCGCGATCGCGCGGTCGATCGAGACCGGGTTCCCGATCTGGATCGCCGACGCCAGCGTGGGCAGCGCCATCACCGGCTCGTACTTCTCGTAGCCGGTGAGATAGCTCTTGAACAGCGGGTTGGCGTTGGCCGCCTGCGCGCAGCAGATGCGCGGCAGCCGGTCGATGATGCCCAGCTCGAGCCACTCGAGCAGACCTTTGCCCAGCGCCGATACGTTGCCGAGGTTGCCGCCGGGAATCACGATCCAGTCCGGCACCTCCCAGTCGAATTGCTGCACGATCTCCATGCCGACCGTCTTCTGGCCCTCGATGCGCAGGCTGTTCATCGAGTTGGCGAGATAGATCCCGTCGCGCTCGGCGATCTTCTGCACGATCGCCATGCAGCCGTCGAAGTCGGTCTCGAGTGACAGCGTGATCGCGCCGTTCGCGACCGGCTGCAGGAGCTGCGCGAGCGAGACCTTGTCGCGCGGCAGGAGCACCACGGCCGGGATGCCCGCGTAGGCGGCGTAGGCCGCGAGCGCCGCGGAAGTGTCTCCCGTCGAGGCGCAGGCCACGGCGCGGATCTTGTCCGGCGCGCGCTTGCGGATCTCGTTCACCACCGACACGAGCACGGTCATGCCGAGGTCCTTGAAGCTCCCGGTGTGCGAGTTGCCGCACTGCTTCACCCACAGGTCCTCGATGCCCCACATCTGGCCCAGGCGCTTGGCCCAGAACAAGTTGGTGTGGCCCTCGAACATGGACACCACGTTGTCCTCGGCCACCACGGGACAGACCAGCTCGCGCTTGCCCCACACGCCCGAGCCGTACGGCCACTCGGTCGAGTGCGCGCGTGACTCGAAGATCTTCATCCACTTCTGCGGCGGCGTGCGCTTCAGCCGCTCCATGTCGTGCTGCACCGTGAGCAGTCCCTCGCAGTGCGGACAGCGGTAGATGACCTCGGTCAGCTCCCAGCGGCCCTCGCAGCCGCGGGCGCACTCGAACCAGGCGTCGTACTTAGGGCTGGGCTTCATGACTCACAGCTCCCGCTCGATGCGGATCTTCTGCGCCGGCGCCACGACCTCGGGCAGCCGCGCCACGTCGGCGAGCGCGGCGTCGAGATCGGCCTGGCGCGCCTCGTGGACCGTGAGCACGATCGGCACGCCGCGCGACTCGTGGCGTTCCTCCTGGAGCACGCTCGCGATGCTGATGCCGCGCGCGCCGAGCGCGCCGGTGATGCGCGACAGCACGCCGGGCTTGTCGAGCGCCGTGAAGCGCACGTAGAACTCGCCGCGCTCGTCGCCCGGCCGACACAGAACTGCGTCGCCGGGCTCGCCGGTGCCGAGCGGCGGCACCCGGCCCGCCACGCCCAGGCGGCGCGCGCGCGCCAGCTCCATCAGGTCGGACAGCACGGCGCTCGCTGTGGGCAAGGCGCCCGCGCCCGCGCCGTAGTAGAGCGTCGGGCCGGACAGCTCGCCGCGCACCTCGATCGCGTTCATCGACCCGTCGACGCCCGCCAGCACGCTCTCGCGCGGGATCATCGTGGGCTGCACGCGCGCCTCGATGCACGCCCCCGAGCGCTTGGCCACGGCCAGGAGCTTGATGCGCAGGCCGATGCGCCGCGCGTACTCGATGTCGGCCGGCACGATCCGGCGGATGCCGTCGATCGGGAAGGCGTCGGGGGCGACGCGCGCGCCGAACGCCAGCCCGGCCAGGATCGCGAGCTTGTGCGCCGAGTCGACGCCGTCCACGTCGAAGCTCGGGTCGGGCTCGGCGTAGCCGAGCTCCTGCGCGCGCTTGAGACACACCTCGTACGGCTCGCCGTGGGCCTCCATCTGCGTCAGGATGAAGTTGCAGGTGCCGTTCACGATGCCGTGCAGCGCCTTCACGCGGTCGGCGCACAGACCCTCGCGCAGCGCACGCAGCACCGGGATGGTGCCGCCCACGCTGGCCTCGAAGGCGATCTCGGTGCGCTTCGAGGCGGCGAGCGCGTAGACCTCGGCGCCGTGCGTCGCGAGCAGCGCCTTGTTGGCGGTGACCACCGACTTGCCGGCGTCGAGCGCCGCGAGCACGACCTCGCGCGCCACGCGCGTACCGCCGATCAGCTCGACCACGAGGTCGATGTCGGGGTCGTTCACGATCTCGCGCCAGTCTTTGGTGAGTCGCACCCCCGCCAGCGGCACGCCGCGGTCGCGCTCCAGGTCGATGTCGGCGATGCGCGCCAGCTCGAGCCGGAAGCCCAGGCGCTCGGCGATCAGGTCGCCGTGACTCGCCAGCGCCCGCACGACGCCCGTGCCGATCGTGCCCAAGCCGACCAGGCCGATGCGCATGGCGCGCTCAGCCATCGCGGAGCAGCTTGCGCATGCTGCGCACCGCCTGGCGGATGCGGTGCGTGTTCTCGACCAGCGCGAAGCGCACGAAGCCCTCGCCCGCCGGCCCGAAGCCGACGCCGGGGGCGACCGCGACCTGTGACTTCTCGAGCAGGAGCTTCGAGAACTCGAGTGACCCGAGCTCCTTGAATCGCTCCGGGATCGGCGCCCACACGAACATGGTCCCGAGCGGCTTCTCGATCTTCCAGCTGGCCTGCTCCAGGCCCTCGCACAGCGCGTTGCGCCGCTGCCGGTAGTCCTCGACGATCTCGGCCACGAAGTCCTGCGGACCGTCGAGCGCGATGATGGTGGCGATCTGGATCGGCTGGAACGTCCCGTAGTCGAGATAGCTCTTCACGCGCCCCAGCATGCGCACGAGCTCGGCGTTGCCGGCCGCGAAGCCCACGCGCCAGCCCGCCATGGCGTGTGACTTCGAGAGCGAGGTGAACTCGATCGCGCAGTCCATGGCGCCGGGCACCTGCAGCACGCTGGGCGGCACGTAGCCGTCGTAGCAGATCTCCGCGTAGGCGAGGTCGTGCACCAGCACCAGGTCGTTGCGCCGGCAGAACTCGACCAGGCGCGTGAGATAGGCCAGGTCGACGGTCGCCGTGGTCGGGTTGTGCGGGAAGGAGGCGATCAACATCTTCGGCCGCGGCCAGCTGGCCTGCGTGGCCTCTTCCAGCCGCTCGAGCAGACCGTCGAGCGGCAGGAGCGGCACGCGCCGGATGTCGCCACCCGCGATCAGCACGGAGAAGCTGTGGATCGGGTAGCACGGGTCAGGACACAGCACGGTGTCACCGCGCTGGATCGCCGCGATCACGAAGTGCGACAGGCCCTCCTTCGCGCCGATCGTCGACATGACCTGGGTCTCGGGGTCGAGCCGCAGCGCGTAGCGGCGCTCGTACCAGCGCGCCATGGCGCGGCGCAGGTTCGGCAGCCCGCGCGAGGACGAGTAGTGGTGGTTGCGCGGATCGCGTGCGGCTTCGACCAGCTTCTCGACCACGTGCGGCGGAGTCGGGTGGTTGGGATTGCCGAAGCCGAGGTCGATCACGTCCTCGCCGGCGCGCCGCGCGCGCGCCTTGAGATCGTTCACGATTGCGAGCACGTACGGCGGAAGTCTCTCGAGCTTCTCGAACTTCATCATGGCGCGCTGCCTCTGCGGGGGAACGGAGCCTGGGTAGGGTGCCCAGGCGACCACGGAGCCTGGGTAGGGTGCCCAGGCGACCATAAGTTCAGGGCGGTATCGGCGTGGAACGAGCTGCGCACGAGCGGACCGGACTCCACGTGGCGGAAGCCGGCCGCCCGGCCGGCGTCGGCGAGCTCGGCGAATTCGGCGGGCTCGAGGTAGCGGTCCACGGCCCGGTGCGCGAGCGTCGGCCGCAGATACTGGCCCAGCGTGAGACAGTCGACGCCGGCCGCGCGCAGGTCGCGAAACTCGCTCAGCAGCTCGTCGCGGGTCTCGCCCATGCCCAACATGATGCCGGACTTGGTCAGGATGTCGGCGTGGCGTGCCTTCACGCGCGCCAGGAGCGCGAGCGAGCGGTCGTAGCGCGCGCCGATGCGCACCTCGCGGTAGAGCCGCGGGACGGTCTCGACGTTGTGGTTGTAGACCTCGGGCCGCGCGTCGGCGACCCGGTCGATGCACTCGGCGTCGCCCCGGAAATCGGGAGTCAGCACCTCGACCGAGGCGCCGGGCGCGGCCGTGCGCAACGCCGCGATCGTGGCCGCGAACTGACTCGAGCCCTGGTCGGGCAGGTCGTCGCGATTCACGCTGGTGAGCACCACGTGGCGCAAGCCCAGCTCGGCGGCCGCGGCGGCGACCTGCTCCGGCTCGCGCGGGTCGACCGGCCGGCCCAGGCCCGTCGCCACGTGACAGAAGCGGCACGCGCGCGTGCACACGTCGCCCAGCAACATGAACGTCACCGTGCCCCGCCCGAAACACTCGGCCAGGTTCGGGCAGCGCGCCTCCTCGCACACCGAGTGGAGTCCGCGCCGGCGCAGCATGCGCTTCATGTCCCACACCGCCGGCGTGGGCCGGGCGGGGCTCTTGCAGTGCGGCGGCAGGCGCTGGAAAACGCCGGAGGTCCGCGCTCGTACAGCGGATTCGGACATGGGGGAGCCAGGATATGGGAGGCGGACAACCCCTGCCAGCAGGCTCAGTCGGTGGGCTGCAGGCACTCGCGTGCGGCCCCGAACCTCAGGGTGCCGACGCGCCCGGCGACCGGTTCCGTTGGACTCAGTCGTCTAGGACGAAGAAGTTTCGGTCCCCGGCGAAGAAATACTTGCCCGAGGCGACCACGACGCGCTCGATTCCGTCATCCGACAAGTGGATTTCAAAGTCACTCTGCGAGCCGCACAACGGGCAAGACTCCCCGGCGCCATCGACCACTACCCTTCCGTGGCCCGCTTCACCGACGTCATTCCCTCCCCAGCGAAGAGCGTCCCCAACTTCATATTCGTGCTGCCAGGTGTCTCCGAACTTGAATTGAACGCGCAGACGGACCTTTCGATCGCAGTTGGGGCACGGGGCATCGACCGAGACTACGTTGAATGCACTCAGGGCGCCCACTCCTCTCTTCGCCAATGGCGGAGGCAGTCGACTTCGTCGCTCACGACGTGGCCAGCACGAGGCGGTTGCCCCAGCGGCGGGTGACGGCTTCGACGAGGCCAGGCTGGGTGGAGAGGTCGCGGTCGCGGCGGAGAAGCTGCTCGGCGGCGCGGCGCACCGGGTCCAGATACTCGCCGTGTCGCACCAGGTCGGCGAGGCGCAGCTCGGGCAGGTGACCCGCCTGGCGCGTGCCGAGCCACTCGCCAGCGCCGCGAATGCGCAGGTCGGCCTCGGCGATGTCGAAGCCCGAGTCACTGCGCTCCAGGATCGCCAGTCGCTCGACGCTCTCCGGCGTGGTCGGGTCGGCGATCAAGAGCGCGCGCCCCGGACGGCCGCCCCGCCCCACCCTGCCGCGCAGCTGATGGAGCTGCGCGAGGCCGAAGCGCTCGGCGTGCTGCACGATCAAGAGTGTCGCCGCCGGCACGTCGACGCCCACTTCGATCACGGTCGTCGCCACGAGCACGCGCACGCGGCCGGCGGCGAAGTCGGACATGGCCCGCGCGCGGTCGGCCCGCTCCATGCGGCCGTGCACGAGCGCGGCAGTGACTCCCGGCAGCGCCTTGCGCAGCCGCTCGAAGCCGCGCGTGGCGTCCTTCAGGTCGGCCTTCTCGGACTCCTCGACCAGCGGGTAGACCACGAAGATCTGCTCGCCGCGGCGCAGGGTCTCGTTCACCTCGCTCATCACTGCGCGGCCGGCGGTGGGCGCGACGATGCGCGTGGCGACCGGCGCGCGGCCGGGCGGCCGTTCGCGCAGCACCGAGTGATCGAGGTCGCCGAACACCGTGAGCGCGAGCGAGCGCGGGATGGGAGTGGCCGACATCGCGAGCAGGTGCGGGTTCTCGCCCTTGCGCGCCAGCGCGCGCCGCTGCGCCACGCCGAATCGGTGCTGCTCGTCGATCACCACCAGCCCGAGCCGCGGCAGCTCGACCGACTCGGAGAACAGCGCGTGCGTGCCCACGACCAGGCTCACTTCGCCGCGCTCGAGCCAGCGCGCGAGCTCGGCGCGCTCGCGTGGCGGCGTCGCGCCCGTGAGCAGTGCGCCGCGCACGCCCAGCGGCGACGCCAGGCGCTGCAGGGTCTCGAAGTGCTGCTCCGCGAGCAGCTCGGTGGGCGCGGCCAGCACGGCCGAACGGCGCGAGGCGCGCGCCGCCGCCGCCGCCAGCACGGCGAGCACGGTCTTGCCCGTGCCCACGTCGCCCACGAGCAATCGGTTCATCGGCGCGCGGGCGGCCAGGTCGGCCCGGATCTCGCCCCAGACACGCAGCTGGTCGCGAGTCAGTGAGAACGGCAGCGCGGCGCGCGCTCGTGACTCCGCCTCGTCGGAGAGCACGAGCGGCTCGGTCGTCCGCCGGCGCAGGTCGCGCCGGCGAAGCTCGAGCCCGAGCTGCAGGAGGAACAGCTCCTCCGCGACCAGCCGCAGGTGGTAGGGCGTGCTGCGCTCGCGCAGGCTGGCCGGGTCGAGCCCGACGCCGGGCAGGTGCACCTCGCGCAGCGCGGCGCCGATCTCGGGCAGGCCGAGCTCCGCGACCGTGGCCTCGGGCAGCCAGCCGTCGACCAGGTCGGCGGCCGAGCGCAGCGCCGTCTCGACGATGCGGCGCGCGGTGCGCGGCGGCAGGCCTTCGACCGCCGAGTAGCTCGGCACGATGCGCGGCAGCTCGCCGGGCTCGGTGGCCTCGGCCAGCACCTCGACGTCGGGGTGGTGCAGCTCCTTGGCGAAGCGGTAGCGGCGCACCTCGCCCGCCACGAGCACGCGCGTGCCGGGCGCCAGCCGGTGCTCGAAGGTCGCGAGGCCCCGGAACCACTTGAGCTGCACGGCCCCCGTGCCGTCGGAGACCACCGCCTGGAAGAACCGCCGCCCGTTGCGCAGCGGCACGACGGCGCTGCGAGTCACCGTGCCGGCGAAGGCCGCCGCGCGGCCGACCTCGAGTCTCTCGATCGGCGTGATCTCGCGCCGATCCTCGTAGGCGCGCGGCAGGAAGAAGAGCAGGTCTTCGACGCTGGCGATCTCTTTGCGCGCGAGCGCCTGCGCGGTCTTCGGACCCACGCCCGGCACGCGACTCACATTCTCGGAGAGCCAGCGGTCGGGGAAGCCCGGCGCGAGCAGGCCCGCGAGCAGCTTCGCGATCTCCTCGAGCGTCTCCGGCGTCGCGCCCGACTCGAGCGCCGCCCCGGCGTCGCGCAGGCGCTTGGAGACTTCGGGCGGGACCCAGAGCTCGGCTGCGCGCTCGAGCGCCGCGCGCAACGTGCCCGCGAGATCGCGTACGCGCGCCGCGGCGTCGGGCGCGCGCCGCGCGAACTCGAGGGGTCCGCGAATGGCCGCGACCGCGTCGCGCCAGCGGGACATCAGCCCCTGTGCAGGTCCTGAAGCGCGATCGGCTGGACGGCTCCGGCGCGCAGCGCGCGGATCGCGCCGGCCGCGGCGCGCGCGCCGGCGACGGTGGTGAAGTACGGAATCCCGGCCTCGAGCGCAGAGCGGCGCATCGAGGCCGAGTCCTTCACGGCGGCGGCGTCGCCCAGCCGCGTGGTGGCGATCACGAGTGACACCTTGCCGCCGCGGATCAGGTCGTCGACGTGCGGCGAGCCCTCGCGCACCTTGTTGATCGCGTCGATCTGGAGCCCGCGCTCGCGCATGAACTCGGCCGTGCCGCGCGTGGCCACGAGCGAGAAGCCCTCCTCCTGAAGCACGCGCAGCGCCGCGGCGCCCGAGGGCTTGTCCTCGTCGCGCAGGGACGCGAGCACGGTGCCCGAGGTGGGCAGATCCATGCCCGCGCCGCGCTGCGCCTTGGCGTAGGCGCGCCCGAACTCGCGGTCGATGCCCATGACCTCGCCCGTGCTCTTCATCTCGGGACCGAGCAGCGTGTCGACGCCCGGGAACTTCACGAACGGGAAGACCGATTCCTTCACCGACACGTGCGCGGGCACGATCTCGGCGGTGAAGCCGAGCTCGGCCAGTGACTTGCCTGCCATGACCCGCGCCGCGAGCTGCGCGATCGGCACGCCGATCGCCTTGGACACGAACGGCACGGTGCGCGAGGCGCGCGGGTTCACCTCGAGCACATAGAGCATCTCGTCGGCGATCGCGAACTGCACGTTCATCAGCCCCACCACGCCGAGCTCGAGCGCCAGCGCACGCGTGGCGCGCTCGATCTCCTCGACCAGATAGCGCGGGAGGCTGTACGGCGGCAGCGAGCAGGCCGAGTCACCCGAGTGGATGCCCGCCTCCTCGATGTGCTCCATGATGCCGGCGATCACCGCCTGCTTGCCGTCGCACAGCGCGTCGACGTCGACCTCGATCGCGTTGGCCAGGAAGCGGTCGACCAGCACCGGATGCTCGGGCGAGACGTTCACGGCCTCGCGCATGTAGGTCTCGAGCTCGGTCGCGTCGTGCACGATGCGCATGGCACGGCCGCCGAGCACGTACGAGGGCCGCACCAGCACCGGGTAGCCGATGCGCTGCGCGAGCCGCACCGCGTCGGCGCTGCTGCGCGCCGTGCCGTTCTCGGGCTGGCGCAGGCCGAGCTTGGTCAGGAGCTCCGCGAAGCGCTCGCGGTCTTCGGCGCGATCGATCGCGTCGGGGCTCGTGCCGATGATCGGCACGCCCGCCTTCTCGAGCGGCACCGCCAGGCGCAACGGTGTCTGTCCGCCGAACTGCACGATCACCCCGCGCGGCTGCTCGCGCTGCACGATCGCGAGCACGTCCTCGAGCGTGAGCGGCTCGAAGTACAGCCGGTCACTCGTGTCGTAGTCGGTCGACACCGTCTCGGGGTTGCAGTTCACCATGATGGTCTCGAAGCCGTCCTTTTCGAGACCCAGCACGCCGTGGACGCAGCAGTAGTCGAACTCGATGCCCTGGCCGATCCGGTTCGGCCCGCCGCCCAGGATCAGGACCTTCGGCCGGTCGCTCGGGTCGGCCTCGCACTCGGCCTCGTAGGTCGAGTAGAGATACGGCGTGTGCGCCTCGAACTCGGCGCCGCACGTGTCGACGCGCTTGTAGACGGGCACGATGCCGCGCGCGAGTCTCTCGCGGCGCACTTCGTCTTCACTGACTCCCGACAGCTTGGCCAGGCGGCGGTCCGAGAAGCCCGCGCGCTTGGCTGCGGCGAGGTCGCGCGTGGCCGGGTCCCGGTACTCGGCCTCCTGCCGGATGATCTCCGACACGTGCCACAGGAACCACGGGTCGATCGAGGTGCACTCGTAGAGCCACTCGATCGTGCGTCCGCGGCGCAGCGCCTCGCCGATCGCCCACAGCCGGTCGGGGCCCGGCACCCGGAGCTTGCGCTCGAGCGTGGCGTCGTCGACGGCCAGCTCCTCGAAGCCGAAGCGCTCGATCTCGAGCGAACGGATGCCCTTCTGCAGTGACTCGCGGAAGGTGCGGCCGATCGACATGGCCTCGCCCACCGACTTCATCTGCACGCCCAGCCGCGGGTCGGCCTCGGGGAACTTCTCGAAGGTGAAGCGCGGGATCTTGGTGACCACGTAGTCGATCGTCGGCTCGAAGCTGGCCGGCGTAACGCGCGTGATGTCGTTCGTGATCTCGTCGAGCGTGTAGCCGATGGCGAGCTTGGCGGCGATCTTCGCGATCGGGAAGCCGGTGGCCTTGGAGGCCAGCGCCGACGAGCGCGACACGCGCGGATTCATCTCGATCACGGTCATGGCGCCGGTCTGCGGGTGCACCGCGAACTGGATGTTCGAGCCGCCGGTCTCGACCCCGATCTTGCGGATGATCGCGATCGCCGCGTCGCGCATCCGCTGGTATTCCTTGTCGGTGAGCGTCTGCGCGGGCGCGACCGTGATCGAGTCACCGGTGTGCACACCCATCGGGTCGAAGTTCTCGATCGAGCAGATGATGACCACGTTGTCCGCGCGGTCGCGCATGACCTCGAGCTCGTACTCCTTCCAGCCCAGGACCGACTGCTCCACCAGCACCTCGCCGCGCGGCGAGAGGTGCAAGCCCCACTTGAGCTTTGTCGCGAAATCGTCCGCCGTCTCTGCGATCGAGCCGCCTGAGCCACCGAGCGTGAAGCTGGGCCGGATGATCGCGGGCAGCCCGATCTCGGCCAGCACCTCCTTGCGCTGCTCGAAGTCGGTCACGTAGACCGACTTGGGCACGTCGAGGCCGATCTCGCGCATGGCGGTGCGGAAGCGCAGCCGATCCTCGGCCATCAGGATCGAGTCGAGCTGGGCGCCGATCAGCCGGATGCCGAGTCTCTCGAGCACGCCGGACTCGGCGAGCGCGATCGCGCAGTTCAGCGCCGTCTGTCCGCCGAGCGTCGGCAGCACGGCGTCGGGCTTCTCGATCTCGAGGATGCGCGCGACCGTATCGGGCGTGATCGGCTCCACATAGGTGCGCGTGGCGAACTCGGGGTCGGTCATGATCGTGGCCGGGTTCGAGTTCACCAGCACGACCTCGATGCCCTCTTCGCGCAGCGCCTTGCAGGCCTGCGTGCCCGAGTAGTCGAACTCACAGGCCTGTCCGATCACGATCGGGCCCGCGCCGATCAAGAGCACGCGCCGCAGCGTCGGGTCCTTAGGCATGCTGGTCCTCGATCAGCTCGCGGAAGCGGTCGAACAGATACGCCAGGTCGTGCGGGCCGGGCGACGCCTCGGGGTGATACTGCACCGAGAACACCGGCAGCGTGCGGTGGCGCAGGCCTTCGACCGTGCCGTCGTTCAGGTTCACGTGCGTGATCTCCACGTCGCCCGCGGCGCGCAGCGCGTCGGCGTCGACGGCGAAGCCGTGGTTCTCCGACGCGATCATCACGCGCCCGGACTGCTCGTCGCGCGCGGGCTGGTTCGCGCCGTGGTGGCCGAAGCGCAGCTTCCGGGTCCGTCCGCCCAGCGCCAGGCCGAGGATCTGGTGTCCGAGACAGATGCCGAAGATCGGGGTCTTCGCGGCCACGAGCTCGCGCACGATCGGAATCGCGTAGCCGACTGCCGCCGGGTCGCCCGGACCGTTGCCCAGGAACACGCCCTCCGGCTTCAGGGCGAGTGTCTCGGCCGCCGACGTGTCGGCGGGCACCACGGTCACGTCGAAGCCCGCATCGACCAGCTCGCGCAGGATGTTGCGCTTCACGCCGTAGTCGTAGGCGACGATCCGGTGGCGGCGCTTCGACACCGGCCGCGGCCGGCCGCGCCAGTCGTTGCCTTCGCTCCAGTCGTAGCGCCGGCCCTCGGTGACTCCATCGACCAGGTTGAGCCCCGCCATGGACGGGATCGCGGCCGCGCGCGCGCGCAGCTCTGCGGGCTCGTGCTCGCCGTGGGCGATCACGCCGTTCATCGCGCCCACGGTGCGCAGGTGGCGCACCAGCGCGCGCGTGTCGATGCCGCTGATGCCGGGCACCGCGTGGCGCTTCAGGTAGGCATCGAGTGTCTCGCGCGAGCGCCAGCTGGAGGGCCGCTCGTTGTAGCTGCGCACCACGAAGCCGCGCAGGAACAGCCCGCGCGACTCCTCGTCTTCGGGGTTGCAGCCCGTGTTCCCGATCTCGGGATAGGTCATGCACACGATCTGACCGGCGTAGGAAGGATCGGTGAGGATCTCCTGGTAGCCGGTCATGCCGGTGTGGAAGACGACCTCGCCCTCTCCGCTGCCCTTCCCTGCGGAAGGGTCGGCGCCGAAGGCCTGGCCCGGGTAGAGCGTGCCGTCGCCCAGCACCAGATAGGCGGAGCGCGCCTTCACCCGAGTGACTCCTCGCCGGCGGCGAACGCGAGCCGGCCGCCGACCCAGGTGCGCAGGGCGCGGCCCCGCAGCTCGCGGCCCAGGAAGGCCGAGTTCTTGGAGCGCGACGCGAGCTGCGTGGGCTCGACCTTCCAGGCGCGCTCGGGGTCGAGCAGCACCAGGTCCGCGGGTCCGCCCGGCTCGAGCGTGCCGCCCGGGATGCCGAGCACGCGCGCGGGCCGGGTCGAGAGCCGGTCGACCAGCTCGAGCGCGGTCATGCGCTCCTCGCGCACCAGCTCGAGCGCCACCGAGAGCGCGGTCTCGAAGCCCACCACGCCGAACGGCGCAGCGGTGAACTCGACGTCCTTCTCGTAGAGCGCGTGCGGCGCGTGGTCGGTCGCGACGCAGTCCAGCGTGCCGTCGGCCAGACCCTCGCGCAGCGCCTCGCGGTCGCGCGCGCTGCGCAGCGGCGGCGCCATCTTGTAGTTGGTGTCGAAGCCGCGCACGGTCTCGTCGGTGAGCGCCAGGTGGTGGGGAGTCACTTCGGCGGTGACTCGCACCCCGGCCGCCTTCGCTTCGCGGATCAGCTCGACCGAGCGCGCCGCGGACACGTGCGCCACGTGCAGGTGCGCGCCGGTGAGCCGCGCGAGCTCGAGGTCGCGCGCGACCATGGCCGTCTCGGCCTCGGCGGGCGACCCGGGCAGGCCGCAGCAGGTCGCGTGCGCTCCCTCGTGCACGACGCCCGAGCCGCGCAGGTGCAGGTCCTCGCAGTGCGCGATCACCGGACGGCCGATGCCGCGCGCGTACTCGAGCACGCGCCGCATGACCGCCGCGTTCATGATCACCGCGCCGTCGTCCGAGAACGCGACCGCGCCCGCGGCCGCGAGGCCGGCCATCTCGGACATGATCTCGCCGCGCAGCCCCTGGGTGGCCGCGGCGATCACGCGCACGCGCACCGCCCCAGACTCGCGCGCGCGGCGCTGGATGTACTCGGTCACCGCGGGCGTGTCGTTCACCGGATCGGTGTTCGCCATGCAACACACCGTGGTGTAGCCGCCGGCGGCCGCCGCGCGGGTGCCGGTCTCGATGTCCTCCTTGTACTCCTGGCCTGGCTCGCGCAGGTGCGCGTGCAGGTCCACGAAGCCGGGCGCGAGCCACAGGCCCGCCGCCTCGATCACTTCATCGGGCACGCCCGACGAAGGACTGCCGACCGACTCGATGCGGCCGTCGGCCAGGTCGACGCTGCCCAGCTCGTCGCGACCCGTGGCAGGATCGAGGATGCGCGCGCCCTGGATGCGGAGCCGGGTCACCCCTCACCTCCCGTCAGCAGGTAGAGCACGGCCATGCGCACCGCGACCCCGTTCGTGACCTGGTCGAGGATGCGCGACGGCTCGGCATCGGCCACGTCGCTCGCGATCTCGACGCCGCGGTTGATCGGGCCGGGATGCAGCACGATCGCCTCCGGCTTGGCCAGGGCGAGCGTGCGCTGCGTGAGTCCGAAGGTGCGGGAGTACTCGCGAATCGAGGGGAACAGCGCGCCGTCGAGCCGCTCCTGCTGGATGCGCAGCATGACGATCACGTCCGCGCCCGCCAGCGCCTGTTCGAGCGAGAAGCACG
>Ga0335084_10001228_pt1 | contig 23583 bp, 20 predicted proteins | sample Lox_Sample_44_FD_206721 | JGI IMG/M metagenome (GOLD analysis project Ga0335084, IMG submission 206721) | Soil microbial communities from Loxahatchee National Wildlife Refuge, Florida, United States - Lox_Sample_4.4 | ecosystem: Environmental > Terrestrial > Soil > Wetlands | place: USA...
GCAAGGAGGTGTGATGCTGAAGCGCCTGCTCTTTGTCGACGACGATTCCATGGTCCTCGCCGGCCTGCGCCGAAGTCTCCACGCCATGCGGGGAGACTGGCAGATGCATTTCGTCAATAGCGGCGCCGCAGCGTTGGAGGCATTGGAAAAGGAAAATTTCGACGCCGTGATCTCGGACATGCGCATGCCGGTGATGGACGGAGCGGAACTTCTGGACCGGGTCAAACAGCGTTATCCGGACGTGGTGCGCATGATTCTCTCGGGTCAATCCAGCCGGGAAGCCCTTTATCGCTCGATATCGCCAGCCCATCAATTCTTATCAAAGCCTTGTAACCCGAACGAACTGATGGCCCGGCTCGGCCAGGCGTTTGCCATGCGCGACGTGCTGTCGAACCAATCGTTGAAAACGGTAATCTCCGGGATGCGGTCGATCCCGAGTTTGCCCACTCTCTATGATGAGCTAACGGAATCGCTTCGTTCCGAAAGTCCCTCTCTGGGCAACATCGCCAAAATCATCTCGAAAGATGTCGGGATGGCAGCGAAGATCCTGCAGCTTGCCAACTCGGCTTTCATGGGAACCAGTGGGCGCGTTTCGAGCCTGGTGCAGGCGCTGTCGCTGATTGGAACGGAGACGGTTCGCACGCTGGTGTTGTCCGTTCACGTTTTCTCGCAGTTTGATGGAAAGTCTCACCTCGCCGACAGTCTGACCGCGATCTGGGAACACAGTGTGGCCGTATCCTCCATGGCCCAGCGCATTGCCGCCTCCGAAAACAGCCCGAAAGCGCTCGCAGAGGAATGTTTTACAGCCGGACTGCTGCACGATGTTGGCAAGGTAGTACTGCTGGCAGAAATGCCAAAGGAATATCGCGAGATTTACGAGAGCCAGAGTCCGGGCCGGCACAACCGCGAACAAGTTTGCCTGGGCTGTACACACGCCGAGATGGGCGCGTACTTGATGAGTATCTGGGGGCTTCCGTTGTCCCTAGTACAGGCAGTGGCCTTCCACCACCGGCCCTCGCACCCCGGAGAGGCCCACTTCTCATCGCTCACAGCTGTCCATGCAGCTAATGCGATTGTCGGTGGATCCGATTCCCAGCCCGGAAATCACGCCACGGAACTGGATCAAAACTATTTACTGTCGCTGGGTCTGCATGAGCACGTACCGACATGGAGAAACCTCAATGCTCCTCCGCCTTCGCCGCAAACAGCGCAAGACCCTCCTTCAAGCCTAAAGCAATAGCCCCTTGCGCCGATAAAAGAACAGGGACAGGATCGCTTTGATGCGGCGATTTGTCCCGGGAGTGATTCATGTCGGAAAAAGTTCTCTTGGTGGACGATGACAGCAATGTGCTGGACGGATTTCGTCGCAGCCTATGCCACGATTTTTCGATTGAAACTGCGCTCGGTGGCAAAGAAGCGCTTGCGATGGTCTCGGAGAACGGGCCGTACGCCGTCGTCGTTTCCGATATGCGGATGCCCGGGATGGATGGAGTTCAACTACTGAGCAACATCAAGCGGGCATCACCGGACACGATCCGTGTGATGTTAACCGGCTTGACCGACCGTGACACTTCCATCAATGCCATCAACGAAGGCCGCATTTTTCGGTTCCTCAATAAACCGTGCAGCAAAGAAACGATGGCGACAACTATTACTGCGGCAATCGTGCAATACCGCTTGGTGACTGCCGAGAAACTATTGCTGGAGCAAACCCTGAGCGGCAGCCTGCAGGTCCTGACCGAAGTTCTCAGCCTAGTCAATCCCGCAGCCTTCAGCCGCGCCGAGCGAGCCAGGCGATACATGCATCACGTCGTCACTGTCATGAAACTGGGCAATCCCTGGCAGTACGAGGTAGCTGCCATGTTGTCACAACTTGGGTGCGTTACTTTAGTACCCGAAACCATAGAAGCCGTTTACAAAGGTGAAACGCTTTCGGAGAATGAACAAGCTCAGTACGATGCTCATCCTGGCGTCGCCAGCAGCCTGTTGGCGAAGATTCCGCGACTTGAACCCATCGCCTGGATGATCGGCCATCAGGAAAAGGCCGTTTCGGAGAGCGAAGCCGCCGAAGTGGGTGAGATGAGACAGGGCGCCGAGATTCTTCGGATGATCCTGGCGTATGAGAAAGCGATCCATAGCGGCGTGTCACGTACTGAGGCGGCGCACACCCTATCACGCCAGAACAGAAATTTTAGTCCGAAATTCTTTGAGGCCTTGGTGACACTGGATCCGAATGCCGAGGAATCCGGTGTACGCCGATGCCCGATTGAAGATCTGACTCCCGGAATGATCATCCAGCAGGAGGTGCGCTCGGTTTCAGGAACGCTATTGGTTTCGAAAGGGCAGGAAGTGACACCCGCGGTCATCCTGAAACTTAAGAATTTCCTGAGCCGCCGAGCGATTGGAAGCGAAGTCTCCATCTCACTGCCGCCTACCTCGCTGGCATTTGTGAAAGGCGCTTCGTAGGGCTGCCGTAATTCATCGCTGCGCATTGCCACCCGAGCTACCTGCTTTTTTCTGAACGACTTATACCGAACGCATTTCGTTCAGGCAGTCAGCAAACCTTCCCAGCAACTCCGGCGACACATTCCACTGCGCATGAAAAGGTTGTTCCGGACAACTCGCCGTGCTATGCGCTGGATACATCTCGATCAACATGCCCCTCTCTTCTGGTGGAAGCACTCGAACTTTTTTCTTGTAACCCGTCGGTGTATAGAACTCGATGACCTTTGCCACAATCCTCCCTGTCTTCTTCCCGGCCGCGGAACCGTGATCTCAACCCCGACTGAGGGGTTTCCGTCTCAGCTACTGACTACGCGATTTTGTGAGATTTTCGGTTCTGGCCCTTCCGGCAACTCTCCATCCACACCCATAATTGTGGCAGTCGGTTCAGGAGCGTTACTCCGATTTCCCGCGTCGTGGATAGCCCTGAAACGCACAGCCATCCACACCCTTCCTCCGCGCCCCTTTGGTTTAGACTACCGATAGACCCCATGTCCCAATTCGTCCACCTGCACCTGCACACCGACTATTCCCTGCTGGATGGCGCCTGTGACGTCGAAAAGCTCTGTGAGCACGTGAAAGAGCTTGGGATGCCGGCTGTTGCCATGACGGATCACGGCAACATCTTCGGTACCGTTCATTTCGTGAACGCTGCCTACAAACAGGGAGTGAAGCCGATCGTCGGTTGCGAACTCTACGTCTGCAAGAAAGACGATCACCGCGCTGCCCCCGAAGGCGACACGTACAACCATCTGCTGGTGCTTGCCGAGAACGAAGAGGGATACCGCAATCTGGTCAAGATCACGTCCGAGGCCTCCCTTCACGGCTTTTACTACAAGCCGCGTGTGAGCAAGAAATTCCTCGCGGAGCATTCGCGCGGCCTTATCGGCCTTTCCGGATGCTTGAAGGGTGAAGTTGCTGAGAGGTTGATGGAAAACAACTACGAGGCCGCTCGCGCCGCTGCCGGACAGTACGCCGACATTTTCGGCAAAGAGAACTTCTACCTCGAAATTCAGGATCAGGGCCTCGAGATGGAACATCGCATCCATCCTGGGCTATTCAAACTGGAGCAAGACCTTGGGCTCCCGCTGGTCGCGACCAACGACAGCCACTATCTCTGTGAAGACGATGCCCACGCGCAAGACGTGATGGTCTGCATCCAGACCGGAAAGTCGATCCGCGACACTGCGCGGATGAAGTTCGAAGGAACACAGTTTTTCGTCAAGAACGCCGACGAAATGTACCGCGTGTTCAAGGATTCGCCCGACGTCCTGACGCGCACTCTCGACATCGCAGAACGGTGCAGCCTGCGTCTCGAAAAGGTTGCGAATCCGTTTCCCCAGTTCGAAGTCCCACCTGGATACACCATCGATAGCTACTTCGTCCATGTGGCACGCGAGGGATTCGCGCGGCGACTGGAGACGCTTCGCCCGCTAAGCGAAAAAGGCAAGCTCAAGCATTCGCTCATCGACTACGAGCAGCGGCTGGAGCGCGAACTGGCCATCATCCAGCAGATGAAGTTTCCCGGATATTTTCTGATTGTCTGGGACTTTATTCGCTACGCGAAGGAACACGGCATACCCGTCGGCCCCGGCCGTGGATCCGCCGCCGGATCACTCGTTTCCTACGCGCTGGGCATCACCGACATCGATCCACTTCAGCACGAACTTCTATTTGAGCGATTCCTGAATCCTGAGCGCGTGTCGATGCCTGATATCGACATCGACTTCTGCATGAACCGCCGCGGAGAAGTGATCGACTACGTAACGCAAAAGTATGGCCGCGACAACGTCGCGCAAATCATCACCTTCGGCACCATGGCCGCGAAAGCCGCGATTAAAGATGTAGGCCGCGCGATGGAAATCCCTTACGCCGACGTCGACCGGATCGCGAAGCTCGTCCCGACACAGCTCAACATCACTCTGGAAAAGGCGATCGAGGAATCGCCAGCGCTCCGCGAAGCGATCGAAAAAGACGGGCAGATTCGTGAACTGTTCGAGACCGCCAGGAAATTGGAGGGGCTGGTACGGAACTCAGGCGTACACGCTGCGGGAGTCGTGATTTCTCCGCGTCCACTGACCGATCTTGTGCCACTGCACCGCACCAAGAACGATGAAATCGTCACTGCCTTCGACATGGTCGCCATCGAGAAGATGGGCCTGTTGAAGATGGACTTCCTGGGCCTGACGACGCTCACGATTCTCACTGACGCGCTGAAGTTGATTGCGCAGACCCATGGCAATGATGCTGGCCAGCCCGTTCTGAGCGATGGGGAGAACTGGCCCAGGCCAATTCCTCTCACACTTGATGAGATACCGCTGGAAGATCAAAAGACCTACGAGAAGGTCTTTCATAGTGGCCTAACATCCGGCGTCTTCCAGTTTGAGTCGCACGGCATGCGCGACGTACTACGGAAATATCAGCCGAACTCCATCGAAGATCTGACGGCTCTGAACGCACTCTACCGTCCCGGCCCGATTCAGGGTGGCATGATCGACGATTTCGTCGACCGCAAACATGGACGCAAGAAAGTTGAATACGACCTGCCGGAACTTCAGGAGATTCTGCAGGAAACACTCGGCGTGATCGTCTATCAGGAGCAGGTAATGCAGATTGCAAACCGCCTGGCCGGATATTCGCTGGGCGACGCCGATCTGCTCCGTCGCGCCATGGGCAAGAAAAAGCCTGAAGAGATGGCGCAGCAGCGCGAGCGTTTCATCGAAGGTGCTGCGCAGCGGAAGTATCCGGCGAAAAAGATCGAAAAGATTTTTGATCTGATGGCGCAGTTCGCCGGATACGGCTTCAACAAGTCGCACTCCGCGGCCTATGCCCTGCTTGCCTACCACACCGCTTACTTGAAGACTCACTTTCCGGTCGAGTTCATGGCGGCATTGCTGACCTCCGTGACCGGCTCAACCGATGACGTGGTCAAGTACATCAATGAATGCCGCGAGATGGGGATCGCTGTCGAAGCGCCCGATATCAATGTGTCGGACGCAAACTTCACGCCGCACGGTGAGAACATCCGCTTCGGCCTGGCCGCGGTGAAGAACGTCGGTGGCAACGCTATCGAATCGATTGTCGCCGCGCGCAAGAAGCTCGGCAGATTCAAATCCATCTTCGAGTTCTGCGAGAACGTTGACTTGCGATTGCTCAACAAGCGCGTGCTCGAATCACTGATCAAGAGTGGGGCGATGGATTCTCTGGGACGCCGCGCTCAACTCATGGCCGTCCTCGACAGAGCGATGGAGCAGGCACAGAAAGCCCAGCGTGATGCTGAATCCGGGCAGCACGGCCTTTTCGGCGTGTTCGCGGACGAAGAACCGGAAGCTCACAACAACCATCTGCCCAACGTACCAGACTGGGATGAGCACACGCGCCTTGGGGCCGAAAAGGAAATCCTCGGATTCTTCATCACCGGACATCCGCTGGAGAAATACAAAGACAAGTTGCAGGATCTGCAGGCTCTCAGCATCGAAGAACTCGCCTCAATGACGAAGTCGACCGGCAAGGATGAGACTCTGGTCACGGCGGGCATCATCAGTAACTTACGCGTGCTCAAGTCCAAGAAGGGCGACTTCTACGCGCAGGCGAATCTCGAGGATATGTCGGGCTCCATCGAAATGATCGTCTTCCCCGAAGCGTATAAGCGCCTGTCCGAGAAAGTGAAACTGGAGGTTCCGGTTCTGGTAAAGGCCGGCGTTCGCATCGAGGAAGGGGCAAATCCCAAGATCACCGCTGCCGAAATCATGCCGCTCGAAGACGCTAAGGTTCCATTGCCACGATCCGTTCGCATACGCATTCAATTGGAAAACTCAGACTCGACAACCGTCGACAAGTTGCACGAGTTGTTTCTTGAACGGAAAGGCGAGGCTCAAGTGTTATTCGATGTGGAACGCCAGGGCGATTTCATGGTGGTAATGGAAGCCCAAGGCTATAATGTCCTTCCAGATCGCAATTTCGTCGCGCGCGTCGAAGCTCTCTGCGGCCGCGGCAGTCTCCGCCGAATTAGCTGATCACGCTGGCCGATACAAACCATGGCAGCCACTGAAAAAGTACAGCAGGAACTGGAACAGATTGAGCGCCAGGTCGCTGAGATGGAATCGTCTGGACCAGACGAAGCTACGCGCCGGGAGATCGTCCAACTCCAGGAACGGATTGACACGCTACGCCGCGAGATGAACGCACCCTCCACAGCCTGGCAAAAGACTGAACTGGCGCGGCATCCACAGCGTCCCCAGTCGCTCGACTACATTGAGCGTGTCTTTACGGATTTCAGCGAGATTCACGGCGACCGCAGTTTTGGTGACGACGCCGCTATTGTTTGCGGCATGGCCCGTTTCCATGGTGAAGAAGTTGTCATCGTCGGCACGCAAAAAGGGCGCGACATGAAGCAGCGTGTCTTCCGCAATTTCGGTACGCCGCATCCAGAGGGCTATCGCAAGGCAATTCGCGTCATGCAGGTCGCGGAAAAGTTTCGGCGTCCCATCTTCACGCTGGTCGATACGGATGGCGCGTATCCTGGCGTACAGGCCGAAGAGCGTGGGCAGGCCGAAGCCATCGCTTACAACCTGCGCGAGATGGCGCGCCTGGAAGTGCCCATCATCACAACAGTCATTGGCGTAGGTGGGAGTGGCGGGGCCTTGGCGATCGCCGTCGCCGATCGCGTCCTGATGATGGAGAATTCGATCTATTCAGTCATATCTCCGGAGGGCTGTGCGGCCATTATGTGGCGCGATGCGACCAAGAAAGAGCTCGCCGCTGAGGCGATGCGCATCACTGCCGCAGACCTGAGCGAACTGGGCTGTATCGATGACATCGTTCCTGAACCCGAAGGCGGAGCCCATCGCGATCACGAGGCGGCGGCCAATCTGCTGGATGCCAGTCTGCAAAAGCACTTCGCCGAATTGAAGAAGATCCCCCCTGCCGAATTGGTCGCATCACGATATAATAAGTTCCGCACCATCGCACAGTTCTATAAGACCGAGTCTTGAGTCCGCGAACTTCCCCCTCGTTTGAAAACAGGTTCCTCCGGGCGTCAGTCGGGCGATTGGCGCGACTGGGCGGCCAGTGCCGCCGTATAATTAGAGGGTTTCCTCCTTCGCATTCCACAAAACATGGGCGATTGGGTTCTGCCCACTGACTGAAAAGGAAGGTATTGGGATGGCCACAACGGATGTCGTGCCCCGAGAATCAGCCGGCGGCATGGGCAAGCAACGAATCGTCAACGACATGAGCATTCAGGTCGCGACGGTCAACGGTTCGGGTTCGCAAAGTTCAAATACGGTGTTGCTGCGCAGTATTTTTCAGATGGGCGTGCCTGTCTCTGGCAAGAATATGTTCCCGTCGAACATCGCGGGACTTCCCACCTGGTATACGATTCGCGCCAACAAGAATGGCTACATTGGACGCAAGAAGGAAATTGATTTCCTGGTCGCGATGAATCCTGAGACTGCGACCGAAGACACCATGTCACTCGCGCCCGGCGCGTCCGTGCTCTATGACGAACCACTCGCGCTCCACAAGTTGCGCAACGATCTGATTTTCTACTCGGTGCCCTACGACAAGATCGTCGCCCAAGTCTGCCCTGAAGCCAAACTACGCAAGCTGGTCAAGAACATGGTGTATGTCGGCGTGGTGGCCTCTCTGCTCACGATCGACATGGGCGAGGTGGAGAAGGCCATTCGGAAGCAGTTTGCCAAGAAAGTGAAGGCCGCGAATCTCAATCTGGCTGCGGCGCAGGCAGGCTTCGAATACGCCAAGGCAAATCTTGAGAAGCGTGGGGTCTTCTACATCGAGCGCATGGACAAGACCGCTGGCAAGATCATCATCGACGGTAATTCCGCCGCGGCGCTCGGCTGTATGTTCGCTGGATGCACTGTCGTCACCTGGTACCCGATCACGCCATCGTCGTCGCTCGTGGAAACCATGATCGAGTACATGAAGGACTACCGTATTGGTCCCGATGGCAAAGCGACCTTCGCCATCGTGCAGGCTGAGGACGAACTCGCCGCAATCGGCATGGTCATCGGCGCTGGTTGGGCGGGTGCTCGCAGCATGACCGCTACCGCTGGCCCTGGCATCTCGCTGATGTCAGAATTCGCTGGCTTGGGTTACTACGTCGAAGTTCCCGGCGTGATCTGGGATATTCAACGTGTTGGCCCCTCCACCGGTCTTCCTACGCGCACCTCCCAGGGTGACATTCTCTCGACGGCGGTTCTCTCGCACGGCGATACGAAGCACATCATGCTGATTCCCTGCTCCGTCGAGGAATGCTTCACCATGGCGACGGACGCATTCAACTTAGCCGAACAGTTCCAGACTCTGGTGTTTGTTATGTCAGACCTGGATCTCGGCATGAACAACTGGATGTCGGACCCGTTTCCATACCCGACAACACCGATCAAGCGAGGCAAGGTGTTGGGCAAGGAAGATCTCGACAAAGTCGGTGGATTCGCACGCTACAAAGACGTGGACGGCGACGGTATCGGGTACCGCACTCTACCGGGCACGTCACATCCGGCAGCGGCTTATTTCGCCCGTGGCAGCGGCCATAACGAGAAAGCGCAATACAGCGAACGTGCCGACGACTTCGAGAACAATATGGAGCGTCTGAATCGCAAGTTTGAAACTGCGCGCTCGTTCGTTCCGCGGCCGGAGATCACAAAGGGAAACAACGCGAAGATCGGCATCATCGGCTACGGCACTTCGCATTGGGGCATTACCGAGAGCCGCGATCAACTGCGCGCCGAGTACAGCATCGAGACCGATTATCTCCGCTTGCGCGCATATCCTTTCACGCGCGAAGTCCACGAATTTGTGGAGCAGCACGAGCATGTATACATCGTGGAGCAGAATCGCGACGCGCAGATGATGAGCCTGCTGAAGCTCGATCTGAAGCCCGAACTGATGCCGCGCCTCCGCAGCATTGCGCACATTACCGGACTGCCGCTCGATGCGCGATCCATTACCGACGAATTGACCAGCATGGAGGGTAAGTAAATGGGGACCACCACTGTTGAGCCCGGAACGACCGCCCCGGGCCCCAAGACCAATCGCATTGGCCTCACCGTCATCGACTATAAGGGCGGCAAGACGACCCTCTGCGCGGGCTGCGGACACAACGCCATCTCCGAACGCATCATTGAAGCCATGTTCGAAATGGGTGTCGAGCCCGAATTCGTGATCAAGCCAAGCGGGATCGGCTGCTCGTCGAAGACTCCGGCCTATTTCCTCACCCGCTCGCACAGTTTCAATGCCGTCCACGGACGCATGCCGTCGGTGGCCACAGGCGCGCTGCTGGCCAACCGCAAGCTGATCTGCATCGGCGTCAGCGGCGACGGGGATACCGCCTCGATCGGCATCGGCCAGTTCATGCATCTGATGCGCCGCAATCTGCCGATCATCTACATCATCGAAGACAACGGCGTCTACGGCCTCACCAAGGGCCAGTTCTCGGCAACGGCCGATCTGGGCTCGAAACTGAAGAGCGGCGTGCTCAACGATCTCCCGCCAATCGATACCTGCGCGCTCGCCGTCCAGTTAGGCGCAACGTTTGTCGGACGTTCGTTTTCCGGTGACAAGAAGCAGTTGAGCGCCATGCTGAAGGCTGCCATCGCGCACAAGGGTACGGTCATGCTCGACGTGGTCTCTCCCTGTGTCACATTCAACGATCACGAGGGATCAACCAAGTCGTACAAGTACGTGAAGGAGCATGAGGAGATCCTGCAGGAAGTAAGTTTCGTTCCCCACTTCGAAGACATCGACGTGCAATACGAACCAGGATCAACTATCGATGTCACCATGCACGACGGTTCACACCTGCAACTGCGGAAGCTCGAGGAGGACTACGATCCTACGGATAAGATCCACGCCCTCACGCGCCTTGCCGAGGCTCATGAGAAAGGTGAGGTGCTTACCGGAGTCTTCTACGTCAATCCGAAGGCGCCGAACTTCATCGAAATGCTGAACGTGGTCGATCAGCCACTGGCAACGCTGCCCGACTCCATCACGCGGCCACCGAAAGAAGTGCTCGACGCCTGCATGGAAGAACTGCGCTAGCTAACCGCTACCAGAACAAGAAAAGGGCCTCAGTTTGAGGCCCTTTCATTTCGCGTAAACCCGGGAACTCACGCAGTCTTCCGCTGCGGTCCGCCGCTGTGCTCAGGATTCTCGCCGGGTTCAGGAAAATCGGTGTCGGCGTCCTTGAGCATCGGATCTTGGTCTCGATGTCCCAACTGCTGTTGCATGCCAATATTGCCGGGAACATGATGATCTTCCGTTTCCATCGCGCCCTTCGTCGTATCCTGGTCCACCTTGTTCTGTACCATAAGTCCACCTCTTGCTATGATCAGGGCCTTGTATGTAACAGGAGAGTAGCCGCCCCAAGAAAAGAAGTCTAGCCTTTTCAAGGCTCGAGTAGAATACATTTGTTCATGGATATCGGACTATGAAGAAGATCCTGCTGCCTCTGATTCTCTGCTCTCTGTTCAGCGCATCAGCCCGAGCCGACATGTCGACCGCAGAAACGACGCCAGTCAGGCACAAGGCGCATCACCAAGCGCATCGCCATACCAACCGCGCGGCAAGGCACCACGCGCATCATCGGCATTACAACACCGTATAGTGGAAAAACGCTGTTACTTGCCGGTGCTGCTGACGCCCGCCTTGCGCAGTCGATCACGCGCCTGCAAAGCTTCTGGGGAATGCGGATACCGTTGGATCAGGCGCCGCAACTCAGTCACGCCATCATCCTGCTTGCCAAGCTCCAGCAGCGCAAATCCCTTCTTCAGTTGCGCTGAGGCGACTTTGTTCCCGCTGGGGAAATTCTGCAGCACCTGATCGTAACTCTGGACCGCCTGTTGGTAGTTTCCTTGTTTGTATTGCAACTCACCCAGATAGTAGTAGGAGTTTCCCGCGAGATCAGTGTTCGGATAGAACTTGATGTAGTCAGAGAATTCCTGGCTGGCAAGCTCGACCTTCCCCCCGTTGTAGTCTCGCAGCCCATTGTTGTAGAGCACGTCCGGTGGCGGAGCCGATGCCAGCGCCTGCTGTTCGTGCGCTTGGGTCGCTTGCTGTGCCGCAAAAGTCTGCTGCGACGCCTGCAGGTCTTCCAATTGCTTGGTCACCTTCGAAAGACGAGCCTTGAGCTCATCCATAGTGTCGTTCAGCGCCTGTATCTGGCCCGAGAGTTGCTCGGATTTCGATCCACCCTCAGCCTGCTGCTTTGCAAGAGTGGTTTGCAACGTGGTCAGCGCCGTCGTCACCTTGTTGACAGCGTCCGTGTTGGTTTCGACCAAATTCTTCATGACGCCCATGCGCTCGTCGAAACTGCGCTGCATGGCAGTCATCTGCTCCTGCAATTGCTGAACCTGTGTCTGGAGCTGCACCATCTCTTTGCTGACCCCGAACGCAGGGGCAACTCCCAGCCAAAGGATTGACGCAACTGCAACCAACGCGGAAATTCGATGTGTTCTCATAAGGGATTCCCTAGGTATGTCGATTTAGATGCTTCGATTGTCCCACACGGCTGGGAGGATTCCATCTCCGAAAGAACAGCAGGAACCGGAAGATTCAACGCAAACAGGCAACCCTGTCGCGGGACAAGGAAACTCGGCATGAAATGGAAGCCAAGGGGACGCCTCGCGTCCCCTCAGCATTGCACTACTTCTGATAGACCAGATGGCCGCGTCGATTCTGCTGCCAGCAAGCTTCGTTGCTCTCGCTGCAGAACGGCTTCTCTTTGCCGTAGCTGATGGTCTTGACGCGGCTGGCGTTGACTCCCGCCGCCGTCAAGGCGCTCTTCACGGCACTGGCGCGCTGGTCGCCGAGCGCCAGGTTGTAGTCGGTCGATCCGCGCTCATCGCAGTGCCCTTCAATCGTGATGTTGATGTTGGCATGCTGATTGAGGAATTGCGCATCCGCCTGCACCGAAGTCTGCTGATCGCCACGGATATCGGACTTGTCGTAATCGAAGTAAACGTCTTTCACACTTTGCGCAAACAAGTCTTCATCCGTAACGGAAGGAGTCGGCGGTGGCGGCGGTGGCGGCGGTGCCGTCACGGTCAGACGCGCTGTCGCTTCCTGCGTGCCACCTGCACCCTTGGCCGTCAGATGATACGTAGTCGAGTCCGTGGGAGAGACGCTCTGCGAACCATTCGGTTGGACGGCGCCAATACCGTCGATCGAAACATCGGTCGCATTGCTGGTCTGCCACGTAAGGGACGCAGATCCTCCCGATTGAATTGTCGCCGGATCCACCGAGATCGATGCAGTCGGGGTCGGCGGTGGCGGTGGCGGCGGTGGCGGCGGCGGTTCTTTCTTCTTTCCGCACGCGCCGAGTAACAACAAAGCGCTAAGAGCAAGTATCAACACGAACCATTTCATATTCGATTGCTTCACTTTTATTCCTCCTGCGACCCTCATGTTGGGGCCAGACGAAGTTATTTGCTATTTCCAACTCCAATTCGGTTGCGTATTGTGACCGGTAAAAGTCAACTGCTGAACCTTGGTACCGTCGGCAAGCATCGACCAGATCTGCAGACTGCCAGAACGGTTCGACTGAAACACTACATGCCGCCCGTCCGGAGACCACGACGGGAAATCATTGCGCCCTCCGTCATGAGTCAACTGCACCCACTGCTTGCTGGCGATATCCATGAGATATAGGTCCAGAGAGCCGGGATCCCCGGGCCCGTATTTGCGCACCCACGCGAACGACAGGAACTGTCCATTCGGCGCCCAACTGGGTGACACGGCATATCCCTGGTCGGTCATGCGTTGCTGATTCGTCCCATCGGCTTCCATCGTGTAAATCTGAGGCAGACCCGTGCGGCCACTCACGAAGGAAATCTGCGCATTCGTCTTCCGGTTCCAGACCGGAGAAACATCGGGCCCCTTGTCGGTGGTCAGGCGGCGAGCATTGTTGCCGGAATTGTCGGCTACGTAAATTTCCGAATCTCCGGCATGGGACGAGGAAAATGCCAGCTTCATCCCGTCCGCGGACCATGCCGGCGAGAGATTCGTGCCTCCAAAGCGCGGAAATGTGACCGCACGGTTGAGTTCGATGGAGTACATCATGATTTCCCAACCCGTCTTGGTCAGAGCGCTGAAAGCAACGCGCGATCCGTCTGGAGAAACTCTGGGCGAGAGTGCGATCGAGCCCAGACGCGTGATCTGGTGCTGGTTCGAGCCATCGTAGTCCATGGCCCAGATTTCCTTGTGGCCCGTGCGGTCGCTTACGAAATAAATCTGCGTTTCCGCAATACCCTGGATGCCGCCGCCGAGGCGGAAAATTATCTCATCTGCGAACTTGTGCGCCATTAACCGCGCCGCAGCGTCGCTCGCCGTGTCGGCGTATTGCTTGCCCAGCACTTGGGGATTTTGCAGATTCTTGACGTCGTACAACCAGCCTTGCACTGTGAGCCTGCCGCTCGCCACGCCCAGGTTGCCAAATGCCAACATTGCGGCATTCGGAGGAGGCGCGTTCCAGGTAATGAAATTCACCTCAGGGGGCTGTCCCGGAACCTGTAAAGGATAGAAGCTCTTGGAGACCAGCTCGACAACACCCGATACATCTAGATCATTCCACAGCGTGTCGTTGAACGTCTTAAGCAGCGCCGCGTTCTGCGGATCGTTGGTCGACGGCTTGAAATCCGGCACGGCCACGCGCACTTTGTCGACACCAAGCCCCGTCCCTGTTTTTACCCAATCCTGTGCCTGCAAAATCGAGGAACAAAAGCACCAAACGCAGAGGAGAATGAGCGCCGGTGCGACCTTGTAAGAGCGAATTGACAACTGTTGAGTTGCGCCCTCGTTCATTCTTGAGTTACGCGGAGATATTGGGTCGAATAGTATCGTATTGCGACATGATTTGATTTGCAATGACTTATCCACCATCCCAGGATTTCTCGTGTTCCAGTTCTCTAATTCTGCACCTCTCCTCTTCATTCCATCCTATCTCCGAACCCAACTAATTACCCCGCCCTGAAGTACATGGCCCTATTTCTTGTAATCAAACCAGAACTCCACTGAGACTTTGCTGCCCGAGTAGTCCGCGGGCAAAGGGCCAAAGCTGTCCACTCTCTGAACAGCGCGCTGAGCGGATTGATCCAGAGAAGGCACGCCGCTCGATTGCTCGATCTGCACATTGCTGGGATGTCCGTCACGGGCAATATCGAACACAACATAAACGCGTTGTGCGCTGGTGATCCGCGGGTCGACTTCGTAACGCATCCAGTTTTCTGAGATTCGGCGCTGTATCCCCATCACATACGAAGCAAACCGCGTGCCAAAATCACCACCTCCGCCGGTAATTCCAAATCCGCCCTTGGCTCCGGCCGCGCTAAACGTGCCGTAGGGACCGCTGACAGGCCCTCCCTCGCCGAAGGCCACCTGATTGTCTTCCGGCTCTGGAGCAGCCTGAGCATTCTGTTTCGATTCCGTGACCTGTTGTTTCTTGGGCTTGATCTTCTTGTTCTTGCCCTGAATCTCGATCGCGTCGGGCTCTTTTTCTTCGATCTTCGGCTGCGACTGCGTTAATCCCTTTGATTCGTTGGCCAGCACGTTTTGCGTCGGGGATGGACTTGCCGCCAGGGGAACCGTACTCACGAGCGTCGCGCCGATTGCTTCTCCGCCGCCGCCCGCGCCCCACGTCGCCCCGCTCCCTCGGGTCACGAACGCCGTATAGACGAGCATCACACTCACGATTCCGGCGTGCAAACCAGCTGACCACGCCAACGCGCGTCCCCAGCGGTCATGCTCGAAATAGATCTCAGTGCTTGCTGGCATTTTCTACGAGAGGTTGCGTCACAATACTGACATTGGCAAACCCGGCCTGCTTCACGGCATCCATCACGGTCGCGAAAGCGCCAAAAGGAACATTCTCATCGGCGCGCACGAAGATGAATTGATGCCGCGGGTCGCGTATCTTCTGGCGCAGCTTGTTGCCAATCTCATTGATGTTGATTGCATCGTTTCCCAGGAAAACTCGCTGGTCTTTATTGATCGTGATCACCATCCGCTCTTCGGTGATCTCTTTCACGGTCTTGGTCTTGGGCACGCTGACGTCAATGCCCGATTGCAGAACCGGCGCTGTCACCATGAAAATAATCAACAGCACCAGCACGACGTCAACCAGCGGCGTGATGTTGATATCGGCGAGCCCGGACTGGGTTCGGCCGTTGGAAGTGGTAAATGCCATCAGCGCCTCACGTCCGCCGCCACGGCCGCAGCGCTTTGCGACTGGCTGTGCTCGACCGCATTGAGTACTTCAAGGGCGAAGTCGTCGCTGCGTGATGCAAGCTCCCGGATCGACGCTCCGATGAGGTTATAGGCGACTACCGCCGGAATGGCTGCAGCCAAACCGGCAGCGGTCGTGATCAACGCTTCTGAAATGCCAGGAGCCACGGCGCGCAACGTGGCAGCACCGGCCGTTCCAAGTCCATGGAACGCGTCGATAATGCCCCAGACCGTCCCGAACAGGCCTACGAAGGGAGTCACGGCAGCTGTAATGGCAAGCCACGGAACATTTCGCTCAAGCCGTGTGATTTCCTCAGACGCTCCGATCTGCATTCCGCGCTGAATTGAAACCACGCTTCGCAGTCCGCCCGCAGTTGAAGCCTGCCGACGGTACTCCTCATATCCGCCCTCAAATACACCCACTAGGGGACTAGGCTTGAATTGGTCAGCAACAGCAGCAATGTCCTGCAGCCGTTGCGCTTTCCGGAAGGCACGCACGAAGCGGCCACTCTGCATCCGCGCTCGCCGCAGCAGGCTCCACTTGGTCAAAATGATCGCCCAGGAGATCAGGCTGAAGATCAGAAGAATCAGCAGAACAAGCTTGGCGACTATGCCGGTCGTAGCGAGCATGTCGCCTAGCTCGCCGCCGACGAACAATACAGGCAAGGGGGAAAATTCCATTGGTTTTCGGAGAATGCCTCCTTGAATTATAGATGATGAGGCTCCGCGAATTTCCTGCGCGAACCCTATCTGCTAACGAAAATTTCGAGTTCCTCAGAGCACAATTTCGAGCACAAGGAGTGGGCAGCGCAGCTGCTGTTTCGCGCTAACTTTAGAACTTGAGGCCACAGCCATGGCCGCAAGGCAGCGAACCATGCGAATCGTCCCTCGGAGAATCGCCCGTCGGAATCCACGAACCGCTCCATCGCGGGAAACTCGAAGTTCACTGCATCGGAGATGACCTTCACCGCAGCGAATGCGATTCCGTGAGCTTCCGCAGAGTGAGCCACAGCCGCCGCTTCCATATCGACAGCTTGCGCTCCGTACGATTCCCGCAGTTTTGCTTTTTGCTGCGGGCTCGCGACCGAACCAAAGCTGACGAGTATGCCCCGTCCAGATCCGACGTTCACTCTGCTGCCATCTCCAGCGTTGATGACGTACTCCGGACGAATGACATCCCCCACATCGAGCTTCGGGTCGAGAGCGCCCGCAAAGCCGGCAGACCAGACCAACTCCGGAGCAAAGTTCGAAATAATCGCTTCAGCCGCGCGGCGCGCTGCTGCGGCTCCGACACCGCCACATACCAAAACGATGTCTCGTTCTTCCAAAAAGCGGAATCGCCGTCCGTCGTGGTCCTTTTCGATAACACGCCAGCCTTTCACTAGCGGACGTACTTCCCTCTCTAGCGCAGCCACGATCGCGACTCTAGACATAACCGTTCGCTCGAAACCACTCGACCGCCCGCCGTAATGCATTCTCGACCGGCACCAGCTTCCATCCGAGTTCTCGCTCGGCCTTGGCAGAACTGGCAAACATTTTCTTCTTCCCCATCCGCACGGTGTCGACCGTCGCCCGAGGTTCGCGGCGCAGGATCATTCCGGTCACCGCTTCGTCCACGACTCCCGCGGCAAATGCAAAGAAGTATGGCAACTTCACCGTGGGTGATGGGAGCCCAGTAATCTGACTCAACTGATCCAGAATCTGCTTCAAACTAAGATTCTCTCCCCCCAGGATGTATCTTTCAGCCGATCTTCCGTTTTCCAGCGCTGCCACGTGCCCGCGCGCGCACTCTCGCACGTCGACGAGGTTGAGCCCGGTCTCGACATATGCGGGGAATTTCCGCTTGAGAAAATCGACGACGATTCGCCCGGTGGGAGTCGGTTTGACATCCTGCTCCCCAATTGGAGTGGTTGGATTGACGGTCACGACCTGCATCCCGCTTCGTCCCGCATCCATGGCAATCTGCTCGGCCATGAACTTGGACCGTTTGTAATGCCCGATCATGTCGGAAAGTGACACAGGCGAATCCTCATCGGCGGTGCTCCCATCGCCGGTGAACCCAATCGTCGCAACGCTCGACGTGTAGACAACACGGCGGACACTATTTTTCCGTGCCGCATCCAGGATCGCCCGCGTTCCGTCGACGTTGGATCGGTACATTTCGTTCGGATCCCGCACCCAGAGCCGATAGTCGGCCGCAACATGAAACACGGTGTCGCATCCGGATATGGCTTTTTCAAGCGACAACGCATTGCGCAGGTCGCCGGTCACGGTGTCTGCCTTGAGGCCCTGCAGATTTTTCAGATTGCTGGTGGACCGAATCAACAGGCGAAGATCGGCGCCCTGGGCGGCAAGAACCCGCGCGACATGGGAGCCCAGAAATCCAGTAGCGCCAGTGACGAAAGCCAGCATTCAGCACTCAGCATTCAGCACTCAGCGAAAGTTGTCAACGGAGGCTCTAAAAAATGTAGACCCGGAACCCATCGTCCAGGCTGCGCGCAAGCGCGCAATGAGAACAGCCCCGATGGCGTCGGTCCACCGACTCCCCTCAGTACTACTTGGCAGCATAGTGAGATGCTCCGAGAAAATGCAGCGACACGTACGACTCGTCACCGACAACCCAGCTGTCGTGACCGGGAGGTCCCTGAGGGATGTGGAACAGCATTCCTGCCCGGAGTTCGTGAATGGTTCCATCTTCCATCGCAGCGGTAGCACAACCAGATAGCACCATTCCCACGTGTTCCACGTTGCAGCGCGGAGCACCCACCGCCGGTCCGACGTGAAGCGACCACTTCCATCCGGGCTGGTAGGTGGCTCGCCCGATAGTCATACCGCCGATTTGGACGATCTCGAACTTTCCTTTTTCGAAAGTTCGAACTTCATCGGGCTCCTCGAAGCGCTTGAGTATGACGTCAAGTCGAGACATGGAAGGTCAGTTGTTGAAGATTTCACCGACGAAAGTGGGTCTATAGCACTCGGCCTAGGTAATCAACATCAGACGAGCGCGCAGAATGCTGAATGCCGAGTGCTAACTGCTGCCTTTCTCCATCACCTTCTGATAGGTCGTCAGCGACAGCAACGGGAAATACTGCCGGTAGAGGTGATACATCAGGTAAAACACGCGCGGGAATCCTGTGCCGGTATAGAGCTGCTCATCCCACGAGCCGTCAGACTTCTGCGTGCGCATGAGATAGGCAACGCCGCGCGCTACCGAATCGCTGCGAGTATCGCCGGCGGCCAGCAGACCCAGAATCGCCCACGCGGTCTGCGATGGCGTACTATCGCCCTGGCCCCGCAGTGTCGGATCATCGTACGAGCCCACGGTTTCACCCCAGCCACCATCGGAGTTCTGCACCATGCGCAGCCACTCCGCTCCTTGCTGAATACAAGGCTCGTGCAAGTCCATCCCGATCGCTTCCAGACCACGCAGCACCAGAGCTGTGCCGTAGATGTAATTCACGCCCCAGCGTCCAAACCAGCTGCCATCCGGCTCCTGCTCCTTGCGGACGAACTGGATCGCCTTCTTCACCACCGGATGATTCTTGTCGTACCCGTAGGTCGCAAGCATTTCCAGAATCCGCCCGGTAATGTCCACCGTTGCCGGATCGAGCATCGCGTTATGGTCGGCGAACGGCACATACTGGAACACCATGCGGTCGTTGTCTTTGTCGAAGGACGCCCATCCGCCGTTCTTGCACTGCATCGAGAAAATCCAGTCGATGGCGCGTTGCACCGACTCTCGCTGATAGCGCCCATTGGGATGCTCCACTCGACTTAATGCCAGACAAACCATTGCGCTGTCATCGACATCCGGATAAAACTCATTGTTAAACTCGAAGTACCATCCACCTGGCTTTCCCTTCTTGTTCTTCACCTGCCAATCGCCTGGATTACGAACCTGCTTCTGCAGAATCCAATCCGCGCACTTCACAAGGCGCGGATCATTCGCCGGAACTCCAGCTTCTCCCAAGGCGAATAACGCATAGGCCGTATCCCATACGGGGGAAACGCAGGGCTGCATCCGGAAGGTGTCTTTCCCTTCGATACCAAGCTTTTCAAACTCATCCATCGCGCGGATAACCTGGGGATCGTCGAGGGAGTATCCCAGGCAGCGGAGCGCAATGATGGAGTTCATCATTGAGGGATAGATCGCGCCCAACCCGTCGCTCATCTCGAAGCGCTCCAGCATCCACTTCTCCGCGCTCTTCAGCGCAATCGAACGCAGCGGTCGGACATGCACGCGCTCGAACCAGTGCGTCACCCTGTCAATGACAAGAAAGAAATTCCGCCACGAAATCAGCTTCTTCGCCCAGTGCAGGTGCATGCGCGATTTGTGCATGCCGCCCACAAAAAGTTCTTCCACCCCCATCTCGGCCGGAATCTTCTTGAAGGGCTTCTTCGCGTAGCAAATCGACAGCGGCACCAGGATCGCCCGCGACCACGACGAGATCTCGTAGATGTTGAACCAGAACCAGTTGGGAAACAGCACAATTTCCGGCGGAATCGCCGGGACGGCATCGTAATCGTATTGTCCGAAGAAGCAGAGATATATCTTCGTAAACGTGTTGACTTCGGTGACGCCACCCATCTCCAGGATCTTCCGGCGGGCGCGCTCCAATGCCGGATGATCAGCTGTGTACCCGGCCAACTTCAATCCGAAATAGGCTTTGACCGAGGCGCTGAGGTTCGAAGGTCCACCAACATAAATGGCCCATCCGCCGTCTTCATTCTGGTGAAGCAAAATCCAGTTGGCTGCCTTCTGAAATCGTTCCGGACTGCCTGTACCAAGCAGCGTGTGGAGCAAAATGTAATCGGACTCAAGAGTCGTATCAGCTTCGAGTTCTCCGCACCAATATCCATCTTCATGCTGCTGTGAGAACAGATACTTGCGAGCGGCAGAAATGGCCGTGCGTACCCGCGTACCAAGTTCTTCGATTTTCCCAAAGCGAAGCTGCGGAGTGGAACCTAGCGTTGTGGAATTCAGGTGCGACTCGGGGGAGTCAGTATTCATTCGTTACTCCATCTTCAAACAGACCGCATTCACCACAGAGACACTGAGGCACGGAGTTACATTACCTTTCGAACAACTCCGCCACGCGTCAGAACCGAAACCTTGAAATTCAGGATCAGCCCAACACGCTTGCCTGTCATCTTCAAGTAAGTAAGAAGCTGTGCTTCGTGGACAGGCAGAACATGTTCCAGGCATTTGATCTCCAGAATCAATGCCCTCTCGACGACAATATCTAGACGATATCCGCAATCGAGACGTACGCCCTTGTATTCCACAGGAAGCGGGACCTGTCTTTCAAAAGAGATCCCTCGAAGATACATTTCATGGCAGAGACATTCCTCGTATGCCGACTCCAAGAGCCCGGGACCAAGCGCACGGTGCACTTCGATTGCCGCACCGATGACACGTTCGGTCAACTCTTCATGAAGAAGTTTGCTCCGTGTCTCTGTGTCTCCGTGGTAGATCATGACTTACTGGGCCGGCGCAGCGGCGATCGCCTCTACTATCTCCGGCGGTAAGCCGAAGCGCACGTTCTCGGGCATCACTTCAAGTTCCTGCACATTGCCAAAACCCTTGCCCTGCAGGAAAGTGACGGTCTCTTCCACCAAATGTTCCGGAGCAGATGCTCCCGCCGTCAGCGCGATCGTCTTGACACCCTTCAGCCACTCCGCCTCAATATCGTTACAGCTGTCGATAAGGTGCGCCTTCGTTCCGAGGTTCCGCGCTACTTCCACAAGGCGATTGGAATTCGAGCTGTTCTCCGAGCCGACCACCAACAACAAGTCCGACTCCGAGGCCACCTGCTTCACGGCCACCTGTCGGTTCTCGGTTGCGTAACAAATATCCTGCGCCGCGGGCCCTTTGATATTCGGAAACTTCTGTTTGAGCGCCGCGATGATGTCCTTAGTTTCATCGAGACTTAACGTCGTCTGCGTCAAATACGCAACTCGGTCGGGATCGGGCACTTGGAGCGACGCCACCTGCTCCGGGGTTCCCACAACTTGAGTAACGAGGGGTGCTTCGCCGAGAGTTCCAATAACCTCATCATGATCCTTGTGTCCAATGAGAATCAGCGAATACCCTTCCTTGGCGAACTTCACGGCTTCCACATGGACCTTTGTGACCAACGGACACGTCGCATCGATCACCCGCAGCCCGCGCTTGGTACTGTGCTCCCGCACTTCGGGCGAAACACCGTGTGCGCTGTAGATAATGCGCTCGCCGTTGGGCACTTCATCTTCACTGTCGACGAAGATCGCGCCCTTGCTGCGCAAGTCCTCTACGACGAAACTGTTGTGGACGATCTCCTTGCGCACATAAATTGGTGGCCCGAACGCCTCCAGCGCGATCCGCACCACATCAATGGCGCGCACGACGCCCGCGCAGAACCCGCGCGGCTTCAGTAGCAGTAAAGTCTTCCCGTCAGTATTTGCCAGAATTCCGGCCAATTGACACTCTCCCCGACGTGCTTAAACCCTTAATTAGATGCAAAACCGCCCACAGGATTCCTATGTTTAGGGTACACGATCTCCATTGTGGGCAATACTAATAAGCTATCGGAAAGTACCCGGATGGTCAACGTAAGCCGCAGAAATGGCGGGAATTAGCAGCGAATGGCAATCTCAGGCAACTAGCGGCGATTTTCGGCGTTGTCCCACAGCTTGTGGGCGAATACTCGAATCCTACGCGACTCCAATTCCCCGACGGTCCGGTCAAAAATCTCTTCCGGGGATCCACTCGCCGCCACATGAACAAGCAGGCCAAGGTTCTCATAAAACTTGATCAATGGAGCTGTGCTGCGCTCGTATGCTTCCAAGCGTACTTTGATCGACTCCATCTGATCGTCTTCCCGCTGGAAGAGCTTCCCCTCGCAGCGGTCGCACTGCCCTGCCATTTTTGGAGGCCGTTCCGTCACGTGATACACGGCCTTGCACTTCGCACAAGTGCGGCGTCCTCCAAGCCGTGCCACGATCTCCTCGAACGGTAGTTCATAGTTCACAACCGCCGTCAGCAGGATCCCTTCCTTATCCATTAACACTTTCAAAAGCTGCGCTTGCCCCAAGGTACGCGGGAACCCATCGAGAATGAATCCCCCCGCACAATGCAGGCAGCCGCTCCGCTCGCGCACCATGTCCCAGACCGTCGAATCGGGAACCAGCTCGCCACGCCGCATGAATCCCAGAGCCTCGCGCATCACAGGGCTTAGGTCACACTCGTTTTGGCTGCCTGCCGCCCTAAAGACATCCCCAGTCGAAAGATGGCATGCATGCAGGCGGCGGTTCAGCAGCTCGGCCTGCGTGCCCTTACCCACCCCGGGTGCTCCCAGCAAGATCAACCCCCACGGCAGATCCGATCCCTTGGGGACCGTTTCACAATGAGACGAAGGCCCGTGAATCCAGGCAGCGCGATCGCGATTGAGTGTCGTCATTCCACGAATTTAGGGCGAATCTGGGGTCCAGGCTGTGATAGCAATCACAATTCCCCACGCCCAAGAGCACAAAAATGACAGATATGGCCCGGTCGTGCCCCCGGCTACCCTCCCCGTGCCATTGCCAATTTTTGTCAGGTGCTGCACCCTGTTGCCGTCTTCCAAAACAGTCTCAGGTTGCAAGAGTAAATGCTGGAACTAAGCCCAAGACGGACCGCCATCCCCCAGGCGCAGGTCGCCAGGGGAGGCCAGCAATCCAGGTTGTTGCTCGCGCTCATCCTGTTGCTGGCTGCATTGGCCGCAGTTCTCATTAAGGATCGCCAGTTCTGGTTTGGTGCGGACTCGACGATCGTCGATGCGGATGAAAGCCAGCCCGCGGCGGCGTCCCAGACTGCTGTGAAGT
>Ga0335084_10001232_pt1 | contig 23522 bp, 24 predicted proteins | sample Lox_Sample_44_FD_206721 | JGI IMG/M metagenome (GOLD analysis project Ga0335084, IMG submission 206721) | Soil microbial communities from Loxahatchee National Wildlife Refuge, Florida, United States - Lox_Sample_4.4 | ecosystem: Environmental > Terrestrial > Soil > Wetlands | place: USA...
CGGAGCGGCGGACGGACCGAGGTGGTGCTCACCGTCACCCTGCTGGATGCGCTGCTGAAGCACGTCCTGGCCCTGTGGCCGCAGGCCCGGGTGCTCTCGCCCGAGCCGGCGCGGGCGCGGCTCAGGGAGCTCGCCGAGCGGGTGGCCGCACGGCACGGAGGCAGGGCGTGAGCGACGTGCACGAGCGGCTCCGTCGCCTCCTCTTCGTCGTCCCCTACGTGGCCCGCCACCGGGGGGTGACGGTGGATGCCCTGGCCAGGCAGCTGGGGGTGAGCCGCGAGGAGCTGCTTCGCGATCTCGAGCTGCTCACCATGGTGGGCCGCCCCCCGTTCCAGCCCGACGACTTCATCGATCTGCACGTGGAGAACGACCGCGTCTGGGTGGACCTCGATCAGCGCTTCAGCAAGCCGCCCCGGTTGACCGGTCCCGAGGCAGCGGCGCTGGCCGCCGCCGCCGAGCTGCTCCGTCCCGCCGCCCAGAGCGCGCTGGCCTCGGCGCTGGGAAAGCTGGAGAAGGTGCTGCCGGCGCAGGCCAAGAAGATGTACCGGGAGCTGGGGAGCGCGGTGAACGCCCGGTCGCTCGCCTCCGAGGAGCTCGGCGTCCTCACCCGCGCCGTCGAGGAGCGCCGCGAGCTCGAGTTCGACTACGCCGGCCGGGGCAGCACCGCCGCCGAGCACCGCCGGGTCGAGCCGGCGGAGGTCTTCAACCACCGCGGGCAGTGGTACCTCTACGGCTGGGACCTCGGCCGGGGCTCGGAGCGGCTGTTCCGGCTCGACCGGATGACCGCCATCCAGCGGACCGACCGGGCGTTCTCGCCGCGGTCGATGCCCCCGGCGCGCGTGCCCGATCCGGCCGAGCGGGGCGAGGTGCGGGTCCGCTTCACCGCCGCCGCCGCCCCCTACCTCCGGGAGCGCTTCGGCGGCGAGGCCCGAGAGCTCACCGACGGAGGCGTGGAGGTCAAGGTCTCCGGTGAGGAGCGGTGGCTCGTCCAGTGGATCCTCTCCTTCGGCGGCGAGGCCGAGGTCGTCGAGCCGGCCTGGGCGCGGGAGGCGGTGTCGCGCGCGGCGCTCCGGGCGCTCGAGGGAACCCGCGCTCCAGGCTCCTAGGTCCCGGGGCTCGGCGTCAGGGAGACGCGGTCGGGCACCGGAAGGCGACGCCGGTGAGCGTCGCCGAGAACGGTGCTCCGTCCTTGTCGCGCACCGTCACCGGTGAGAGAAAGATGTGCGTCGCGCCGAGCGCCCCCGCCCTCTCCATCGCCTGGCCGGTGGCCTCCGAGACCAGCTGCTCTCCCGTCGCTCCGAACGCCCGGGCCTCGCTCTGTCCGATGACGGTGCCGAGGTTCTGGCAGCGTGGGCCGGGAACTCCGTTCACCGGGATGACCCGCTGGGCCTCCGGCGAGGGTCCGGGAGTGGCGCACCCCAGGGCGCTCGAGCCCACCGCGAGGAGGAGGGCTCCGAGCCGTCTGGGGCCGGCGGGTGAGCGTGAGGGGTCCATCGTCGTCGAGCGCTCAGGCACGTGGCGGCAGCTCGTCGCCCTCGAAGTCGACCTCGTCGATGTAGCACCAGCCCCAGTCCTCGCCCCGCTCCATCGACTGGACGATGGGGTGCTGGGTGGCGTGGAAGTGCTTCGTCGCGTGCCGGTTGGGGCTGGAGTCGCAGCAGCCCACGTGGCCGCAGGTCAGGCACAGCCGGAGATGGACCCAGCGCCCACCCATCTTCAGGCAGTCCTCGCAGCCTAGGGTGGTGCTCGGGTGGACCGGCTTGAGGGTCTGGAGATGGGGGCAATGGGCCATGGCGCTCCTGGGAGACTGCTCGGGCGGACCGGGGGTGGTCAATCGTGCACCGAGGGCCGGCGGCCGCCGGGCCCGTCTCCCGTGCGCCGGGCGCATGGAAGCCATCGGGCGCGCGGTCGTTGCGCTCGGTCGCTCTCCCGGGCATACCGCTGGTGCACGCCATGACCACCGATTCCTTCAAGACTCGAGGCAGCCTGCAGGTTGGCGGCAAGACCTACGAGGTCTTCTCGCTGGACGTGCTGGCCAAGTCGCATCCCGCGGTCCGGCAGCTGCCCTTCTCGCTGCGCGTGCTGCTGGAGAATCTCCTCCGCCACGAGGACGGGCGGGTGGTGAAGCGCGAGCACATCGAGAAGATGCTCGCCTGGAACCCCAAGGCCGCGCCCGACACCGAGATTGCCTTTCACGTCGCCCGGGTGCTGCTCCAGGACTTCACCGGGGTGCCGGCAGTGGTCGACCTGGCCGGGATGCGCGAGGCGCTGGGCGCGCTCGGGGGTGACCCCAACAAGATCAACCCCCGGAACCCGGCGGACCTGGTCATCGACCACTCGGTCGTGGTGGACCAGTTCGGGACCACCAGCGCGTTCCAGGCCAACGCCGACATCGAGTTCGACCGTAACCGCGAGCGCTACGCCTTCCTTCGCTGGGGACAGGGCGCGTTCCGCAACTTCCGGGTGGTGCCGCCCGACACCGGCATCTGCCACCAGGTCAACCTCGAGTTCCTCGCCCAGGTCGTCTTCCAGGACGGAAGCCGCCTGTTCCCCGACACGCTGGTGGGGACCGACTCGCACACCACCATGGTGAACGGACTCGGGGTGGTGGGCTGGGGCGTGGGCGGCATCGAGGCGGAGGCGGCGCTGCTGGGCCAGCCGCTCACCATGCTCATTCCGCAAGTCGTCGGGTTCCGGCTCAGCGGCAGGCTGCCGCCGGGGGCGACGGCGACCGATCTGGTCCTCACCGTCACCCAGATGCTCCGGAAGAAGGGCGTGGTGGGGAAGTTCGTCGAGTTCTTCGGGCCAGGCATCTCGGAGCTCTCGCTCCCCGACCGCGCCACCATCGCCAACATGGCGCCCGAGTACGGCGCCACCATCGGCATCTTCCCGGTGGACAAGGAGACGCTCTCGTACCTCCGCTTCACCGGCCGGCCTCCGGCCCAGGTCGAGGCGGTGGAGGCCTACTTCAAGGCGCAAGGGCTCTTCCACACCCCGGACGCCCCGGAGCCGGTCTTCTCCGATCTGCTGAGCCTCGATCTCTCCACGGTGGAGCCGAGCCTCGCCGGTCCGAAGCGCCCGCAGGACCGGGTGCCGCTCAAGGACGCCAAGCAGATCTTCCACAAGAGCCTGGTGGAAATGCTGAACACCGCTCCGCCCCAGGACGACGACGCCGCCCCGACCGCCGCGGCCCCCAAGGCCCCGCCCCCCTCCGGCGCCTCACGCCTCGCCGCCAGCGCGGTCGTCAACCAGGGGGCGCTCAGCTACCGGCTGCAGCACGGAGCGGTGGTCATCGCCGCCATCACCTCCTGCACCAACACCAGCAACCCCGCGGTGCTCCTCGCTGCCGGGCTCCTGGCAAAGAGGGCGGTGGAGCGCGGGCTCGGGGCCAAGCCCTGGGTGAAGACCTCGCTCGCTCCGGGCAGCAAGGTGGTCATGGACTACCTGCGCTCGGCGGGCCTGGTGCCCTACCTGGAGGCGCTGGGATTCCACCTGGTGGGCTACGGCTGCACCACCTGCATCGGGAACTCGGGGCCGCTGCCGGAGCACATCTCCAGCGTGGTCACCGACCACGACCTGGTGGTGGCCGCGGTGCTCTCCGGCAACCGGAACTTCGAGGGGCGGATCAACCCCTTCGTGCGGATGAACTTCCTGGCCAGTCCTCCGCTGGTGGTGGCCTACGCCATCGCCGGAGAGATGGACCTGGACCTGAACAAGGAACCCCTCAGCGTCGACCGCAACGGAAACCCGGTCTACCTCAGAGACATCTGGCCCTCGGACCAGGAAGTGCGCGAGGCCGTCGCCGCGCACGTCAAGCCCGAGCAGTTCCGGAACCAGTACGCCCATGCGCTCGAGGGCGACGAGCGCTGGAGGACGATGAAGGTGCCGGCCTCGAACACCTTCTCCTGGGACCCCAAGAGCACCTACGTCCGCCGGCCTCCGTTCTTCGAGAATCTGCCCAGGGAGCCGGCGCCGGTACAGGACGTCAAGGGCGCCCGGGTGCTGGCGCTGCTCGGCGACTCGGTGACCACCGACCACATCAGCCCTGCGGGGAGCATCGCCAAGTCCAGCCCCGCGGCGCGGTACCTGATGGAGCAGGGGGTGGAGCCGAAGGACTTCAACTCCTACGGCAGCCGCCGCGGCAACCACGAGGTGATGGTGCGCGGCACCTTCGCCAACATCCGGCTCCGGAATCTCCTGGTGCCCGGCGTGGAGGGCGGGGTCACCGTCCACCACCCGAGCCGGGAGCGGATGAGCATCTACGACGCGGCGATGAAGTACGCCGCGGAGAAGACGCCGCTGCTGGTCATCGCCGGGTCCGAGTACGGCACGGGGAGCTCGCGCGACTGGGCGGCCAAGGGCACCTTGCTCCTCGGCGTCCGGGCGGTGCTGGCCAAGAGCTTCGAGCGCATCCACCGGAGCAACCTGGTGGGGATGGGCGTGCTCCCGCTGCAGTTCGACGCCGGGCAGGACGCCGCGACGCTCGGCCTCACCGGCAAGGAGACGTTCGACATCGGCGGCGTGGCCGAGGGGCTGGCGCCCGGCAAGCGGCTCACGGTGAAGGCGACCGGAGAGCAGGGGACGAAGGAGTTCACCGTCAGCTGCCGCATCGACACCCCGAACGAGCTGGACTACTACCGGCACGGCGGAATCCTCCCGTTCGTGCTCCGGCAGCTGGCGAAGGCCTGACGGGACGTCGTCCCCGGACACCTTCGGACACGAGGGAAGGAAGGGCCCCGGTGGGACGCGGGTGGGGATGGATGTGGTCGCACCGCCGGATCCGGCCGGCCTGCGCGTCGTCCGAGCGCTCCTGGGAGCGGCGGGACCACGGGCGACCGCAGCGCCTGGACGCGTGCCCGCCGAGGCAAGTCGCCTCCCAGGACGGGAACCGGCATGCCACGACTGGTTAAGGAAGTTCCTTAACTATTTTTTGAAACTAGTTAAGTAACTTCCTTAACTAGTTCTGGCCTCGACCTTGCCTCGAGGCATCATGTGTCGAAGGCGGCGAGATGGGCGGGCGTATGGTCGCCAAGTGCATGGCCGGGTCCGATCCGGGGCACTCTGTATCAGTCGTGCCTCCGGGGAGCGGTGGAGGTCGCGCAGGCCAGACGGAACGCGCACGGCGATCCGACCGCCCTCCGCACGTCCCCTCCCGGCATGCGGCTCGCTGGTCTGTCGCCGCATCGAGTCCGTGAGCGGCTCAGTGTGCGGCGGCGTCCTTGCGGCGGCGCTTGTCGAGGTACATCCGGCTATCCGCCTCGGAGAGCAGGTCCTCCAGCGGCTCGGGCGCGGCCGGATCGAACCCCGCCACCCCGGTGCTGAACGCGAGCTGGAACTCACGGCCAGGGCGGGCGTTCAGCGTGTCGAGCCGCCCCGCCAGACGGGCGAGGAGGTCGGGCTCCCGAACCGCCGAGGAATCGGTCACCAGCACCACGAACTCGTCGCCCCCCAGGCGCGCCACCACGTCCCGCTCGCGGAAGGTCGACTTGAGCACCGTGGCCATGTCCACCAGCGCCTGGTCGCCCACGGCGTGCCCGAGGCGGTCGTTGATGTCCTTCAGCTCGTCCAGGTCCACGAAGATGAGGAGCATCGGGCGGCCGGCCATCGCCGCGGCGTCGAGCTGCGCCCGGGCGAACCGCAGGAAGCCGCGCCGGTTGTAGAGCCCGGTGAGCTCGTCGAGGTACGACAGGTTCGGCTCGTGCGGATGGCCGTGCCCCTCGGCGGCGCGCAGCCGGGCGCGCTCGGTCACGTCCCGCCACAGCCACAGCTGCTCGCTCCGGCGACCTTCCAGCATGACCGGCAGGACGTCGCACTCGAGCACCCGCCCGTCGCTCATCGTCCAGCACTTGCCGGTCACCGGTCCGTCCTGCCGCTGCAGCTCCTCGGCGCGCCCGAGGAACTGCGCGGTGTCGGCGAAGGACTCGCCCAGCCGCTCACCCAGCTCCCCGAACGACAGGCCGTGCAGCGGCGCAGCCGGAGCCTGAAGCGAGAAGAGACGGCAGAAGGCGGGGTTGGTGGCGAGGACCCGTCCGTGCGCGTCCACCACCAGCACGCCATCCGCGGTGGCCTCGAGCAGGACTCGCCAGAGCGTGGAGGAGTGCGTCGCCGCGGCGTCCGGCGAGGCGGGATCGCTGGTGAACACGGACGTCTCCACAGGGGGGCCTGACCGACGATGGTATTGCGGCGCGCTGACGGGATCCCACCCCCCCCCGATGCAGCGGCCCGTGCCCGTGACCTAACCCCCCGCACCGGCGAGCACTCGGACCGACGTCGCCGGCGGCGCGGGCCCTCAGGCCGCGGCGCGGGGCCTCACCAGGGCGGCGACCCGCGCCACCAGAACTTCCGGCTCCACTGGTTTCGTCAAGTAGTCCTGGAACCCGGCATCCAGCGCGCGGCGGCGGTCCTCGGGGCGGGCGTAGGCGGTGAGCGCCACCGCGGGAATGGCGCGGGCCGAGCCGGGACCGGTGCGGCGGATCTCACGAATGAGCGCGCATCCGTCCATGCGCGGCATGGCCACGTCCGAGACCAGGAGATCGGCCTTGTTCCCGGCGAGCCAGCGCAGGACGTCCTCGGCGTCGGCGAGCGCCACCACCTCGGCCCCGTGCGTCTCGAGGGTGGAGGCCACCATCTCCCGGGTGTCTGGCTCGTCGTCCACCACCACCAGTCGCAGGCCGGAGAGGCTCACCCGTTGCGCCGTCGGAGCCTCGGCGGGCGAGCGCTCCAGCGGGGCGGCCGCTGCGAGCGGGATCTGCACGGTGAAGGTGGTGCCCTGGCCCTCGCCCGGGCTGGTGGCGGAGACCGTGCCGCCGTGCAGCTCGACCAGGTGCCGCACGATGGCCAGCCCCAGGCCGAGGCCGCCGTGCGCGCGGGTGGCAGTGGCGTCGGCCTGCCGGAAGCGCTCGAAGACGTGGGGGAGGAAGTCGGGCCGGATGCCCTGGCCGGTGTCGGCCACCATCAAGGTGGCCGTGCGCTCGCGCACCGTCAGCGAGACCGACACCCGCCCGCCTCGCGGGGTGAACTTCACCGCGTTGGAGAGGAGGTTCCAGAGGATCTGATGGAGCCGCTCGGGGTCGCCGGCCAGGGTGCAGGGCTCGACCGAGGCCTCCAGCCGAACCCCGCGGCCGTCGGCGCTGGGCCGGATGGAGTCCACCGCCGCCTCGACGATGCGCCCCAGGTCGGCGGTCTCCACGTTGAGCCGGGTCTTCCCGGAGACGATGCGGCTCACGTCCAGGAGATCCTCCACCAGGCGGGTCTGGGCCCGGGCGTTGCGCTCCAGCGTCTCCAGGGCGCGCGACTGCTTCTCGGTGGTGAGCCCGCCGCGCCGGAGCAGGCGCGTCCAGCCGAGGATGGAGGCCAGCGGCGTTCGAAGCTCGTGGCTCACCGTGGCCAGGAACTCGTCCTTGGCGCGGCTGGCCTCCTCGGCGCGCTGGTAGAGCTCGGCGTTGTCCATGGCCAGCGCCGCCCGGCGGGCGAGCTCCTCCACCAGTCCGAGGTCGAGCCGCTCGAACCGCCGTCCGCTCCGCACGGTGAGGAAGCTGATGACCCCCAGGGTCCTCCCGCGCGCGGACAGCGGCGCGCAGACCAGCGAGGTGGGGCTCAGCCGGTCGAAGAGGCTGAGCCGCTCGGGGTCTCCGGCCATCTCCAGCTTCACCGCCGCAGGGAGCCGCTCGCGGAGGACCGAGCGCCGGGTGCGGAGCGCCTCCATCACCGGCGAGTCCGGGTCGGTGCGCGGCGGCATCCGCCGGAGCTCCTCCAGCGCTTCCTCCTCGATGTGCCCCGACACCAGCACGCGGCGCAGCACGCCCGACTCGTCCATGAGATCGACGATGCACACGTCGGCGAAGGTGGGGATGGCCATCTCGCCCACCGCACGGAGCGTGGCCTTGTAGTCCAGGGTGTTGGAGAGCGCCGCCGCGCCACCGGAGAGGATGCGGAGGGCCTCCTCCTCGCGATGGCGCGTGGTGACGTCGATGGTGGTCCCCACCCACTCGCGGATGTGTCCGTCGTCGCGCAGCAGGGGGATGCCGCGGGAGGCCACCGTGGCCCAGCCCCCGGAGGCCTTCCGGATTCGGAACTCGGCCTCGAAACGGCGCCGCTGCACCACCGCGTCGGCCCACTGCTGCGAGAGGCGGTCGAGGTCGTCGGGGTGGATGACGTCCACCCAGCCCAGGCCCAGCATCTCCTCGGGCTTCTGCCCGGTCAGCGCGCACCAGCTCGGGACCGGGTGGCGCAGCTGGCCGTTCCAGTCCGCCACCCAGACCATGTCGGCGTGCGTCTCGACGATGGAACGGAAGCGCTCCTCGCCCACCGCCAGCCGCCGGCGCTCGCCCTCCAGCTCTTCGGCCAGGGCCATCCTCTCCCGCGCCAGCGCATCGCTCCGCCCCCGTGCCGAGACCTGCTCGGTCACGTCGGTGCCGAAGGAGAGCACGCCCTCCACCGCCCCGTCCGCCCCGGTGACTGGGAGGAAGGCCAGATCGAACCAGCGGCGCTCGGTGCCGCCGGGGCCGTCGACCACCAGCGGGTGCTCGATTTCGCGGTAGGGAGCACCGGTGCGGAACACCTCGCGCATCGCCAGGAGCAGCGGGTCGTTCCCCCCGGCGCCGAGCACCTCCGTCAGCGGGCGGCCCAGCAGCTCCCGGCCCGGATGGCGCGCGCGGTAGCGGTCGTTGACGAACTCGTAGACCAGCTCGGGTCCACGCAGGTACGCCATCTCTGCAGGCACCTGCGCCAGCAAGGACTCGATCGACGCGCGGCGCAGCTCGGTCTGGTCACGCTCCGCCTCGGTCTTCTGCAACGCGGCCTGGGTCTCGGCCTCCCGGGTCACGTCACGGAGGTGGATCAGCAGCGCCCCGCCGGCCCGGCTGGCATGAATGCGGAACGAGCCCTTGATCGGACCCTCGTTGCGGTCGATGCGAAGGTCGGTTGGCTCGCCGCTCTCCATCGTCCGCTTGTAGGCGGCGAGCAGCCCCCAGCGCTCGGCGTCCGGGGCGACCGCCAGCAGCCCCTGCTCGAGCTTTTGCCGGATCGGCGTGCTCACCACCTGCAACGCGGCGGGGTTGGCGTAGAGGTAACGGAAGTCCACCACCCGGCTGCCCTCGCGCAACGGCGCGTAGACGAAGACGGGCTCTGGACTCTCGCCAAAGAGAGTCGCCAGGACCTCGGAAGTGAGCGCGGCCATCGGGTGCGACGTGTCGGAAGCTTACCCCCACACCCTCCGAGCGGCGCGATAGGTGCCGATGTGTGCGCGCACCGTCGCCTCGAGCGGTCGGGCGTACCCGCCCCCCAGTGTGACCACCACCGGGACGCCGGAGCGCCGCGCCGCCTCGAGGACGAAGGTGTCCCGTGCCTCGAGCCCGGCGTGAGTGAGCGACAGCCGCCCCAGCGTGTCCTCGGCGAGCGGGTCGACGCCGGCCTGATAGTAGAGGAGGTCGGGCCGCGCGACCTCGAGCACCGGGGGCAGGTGTCGGGCGAGCACGTCCAGGTAGACCTCGTCGCCGGCCCCATCGGGCAGGCCGATGTCCAGGCTCGAGCGCTGCTTGCGGAAGGGAAAGTTGTGCTCGCCGTGCATGCTGAAGGTGAAGACCTGGGTGTCGCCCTCGAAGATGGCGGCGGTCCCGTTGCCCTGGTGCACGTCGAGGTCGACCACCAGCGCCCGGCCGATGCTCCCGGCCGCCTGGAGCGCGCGGATGCTCACTGCGATGTCGTTGAAGACGCAGTAACCCTCGCCGTGGTCGGCAAACGCGTGATGGGTGCCTCCGGCGAGGTTCCCCCCGATGCCCTCGGCGAGCGCGCGCACCGCCGCCGCGCAGGTGCCGCCCACTGCGGCGCGTGAGCGCACCACCAGCTCGGGGCTCCAGGGGAAGCCGAGCCGGCGCTGCTCGGGCTCGGTGACCCGGTTCTCGAGCATCGCCCGCACCCACCGCGGGGTGTGCACCCGCAGCAGCGCCTCGACGTCCACCGGTTCTGCGGGCACCAGCTCGTCTGTCTGGAGAACGCCCGAGGCGAGCAGCGCCTCCCGGAGCAGCCGGTACTTTCCCATGGGGAACCGGTGTCCGGGAGGAAGCGGGACGACGTGGTGGTCCGAGTGAAAGACGCGCACGGATGTCGCCGTCACTCTGCCCTGGAGCCCGGAATTCTTGGAGGGCCGACGGGCTGCTCCCCGGCCGCGCGTGCCGCGCCCGAGCGGTTGTCCCGCGGATCAGTGGTGACGCGGGGCATCCAGCCCAACCCTCTGTGGAACCTCGGGCGGCCCGGACGCAAACCTTGGGCCGTCCATCTGGAGAGACACACGATGAGCGGATTCATGAAGAAGATGGTTCTCCTCGGAATGCTCGGCGCGGCGCCGTTCGCCCTCGCCCAGTCTTCCGGCAGCACTGGGTCCACCGGCTCGACGACCGGCAGCACCGGCTCGACCTCGACCGGCTCCGACACCCCTGGCACGGGGTCCGGTCGCACGACGGGCTCCGCCCCGATGTACGGCGGCTCCGGATCGGCCGGCACGGGCTCGACCGGGACCGCCGGATCGGGCTCCTCGTACGGCTCGGGCGACGCCACCGGCGGCAGTGGCTCGACCGGGACGGGCACCGGCACGAGCGATTCGGGCAGCACCGGAAAGACGCAGCATTCCTACGACAGCAGCACCAGCAGCACCTCCACCGAGAGCACCCATGGCGGGTCGGGTGACACCTCGACCTCGACCACCACCAAGAAGCAGAAGAAGGAGACTCGCTCCAGCACCAGCTCCGACCCGGCGGGATCGATGACCGGCACGGGCTCAGGCGGGGCCGGAGCCGGCGGCGGGGACAGCGCTGGCAGCGCCGGCACGACCGGCAGCAGCTCCTCCAGCTCGGACACCACCAGCGGCACCGGGCGCTAGACCGGCGTCCGGCAGGCCTTCTTCGAAGGCGGCCACGGTCGGGCATTCCGGCCGTGGCCGTTTGTGCTAAGGCCCCCCGGCCGTATGCCTCTACTCCCCCGTCCCCTGGTCGCTGCCGGCGCGCTCGCGCTCGGCACCTTCGCGGTCGGCTGCTCCCACGAGCACGGGCCCCTGTCCGACAAGCCCGACACCACCAGCCTCGGGAACGCCGGCCGCTTCGGGGCCGCGTTCGTCAGCACCTCGTGGGGCCTCGCGCACCGACGAATGGACCCGAATGCGGCCACCCCCGGCACCGTGCAGGGCGAGACCTCGCCGCTCACCACCCAGGCCCGGCCACTGACCACGCTGTTCGGCACCCCCGACGACTGGAGCTTCGGCCAGACCACCGGCCCGGTGGCCGGCTGGGCGATGGTCGCCTGGACCTCCGGACCGAACCTCCCCGTGGAGCCGTGGAACATGGCCCTGGAGACGCCCACCGGCGAGGGCGGCGGCGAGGGTCACGGCGGGCCGAAGGGCCACGGCCTCAAGCAGTAGCCGCTGCCCCCCGTGCATCAGTGGAGCACCTGGGACTCGGGCGGCGGCCCGAGGATGCGGATGACGGTCTCGCGAACCCGGTCGAGGTCGACGGGCTTGCTCACGTAGCCGCTCGCGCCGACCAGCTCTGCTTCCCACTCGAAGCCGTAGGCGGAGATGACGATGATTGGCAGGCCGCGGGCGCGGGGGAGCTTCTTCAGTGCCTCCAGCAAGCCCCACCCGCTCATCACCGGCATGCGCAGGTCGAGGAGCACTGCCTGCGGCATCTCCTCCTCGAGCACGTCCAGCGCCTCCTGTCCGTTTCCGGCGCTGCGCGTGCGGTAACCCATCTCCTCGAGGAGATCGCAGATCAGCGTGCGATGGCTCGCGTCGTCGTCGACGACCAGGACGAAGGACATGGGGGCTTCTCGGCGCCGACCCCGAAGATGGTACCGCCCCCGGACCGGCGGCAACTCGGCACTTTCCCGCGTCGACGCGACCAGTGCTAGGAAGATCGGCTACTTCCGGGGGACCGAGGAGGGTCGACCGTGTCGCTCCGCGCAGTCCAGGTCACCTCGATGCTCGCTTGGGCCGTGGTGCTCGCGGCGGAGACCCCGAAGGCGCACGCCGCCGGCGCCGGCTCCGGGGTTCCCGCGCAGCAGCGGCAGCCGGTGGACCCGAAGCCACCGGCGCCGAAGGGGAAGTCCGTCGAGCTGTCGTTGCCCGACGGCAAGTCCGGCAGCGGCTACGTCGCACGCCCCAAGGGCACACCCCACGGAGGCCTGCTGATCCTCCACGAGTGGTGGGGACTGAACGACTGGGTGAAGGCGGACGCGGACCGGTACGCGACGCAGGGGTACCTGGTCCTCGCGGTGGACCTCTTCGGAGGCTCGGTCGCCACCAGCGCCGAGGAGGCCCAGAAGCTCATGTCTGCGCTGGACGAGAAGGCGGCCACCGAGGTGGAGGTCGCCGGGATCGACTGGCTGGCCCGGGCCGTGCCCGGCAAGAAGATCGCCACCCTGGGCTGGAACATGGGCGGCGGGCAGAGCCTGAACGCGTCACTGGCCAGCGGAGGGAAGGTCGGGGCGACGGTCATCTACTACGGGCTGCCGGTGACCGACGTGAACCTCCTCCGGAAGCTGCAGGGCCCGGTGCTCGGCATCTGGGCCAAGCGCGACGGGTGGATCACCCCCGAGAAGGTGGCGGCCTTCGACCTGGCGCTGAAGGACGCCGGCATCAAGCACGAGTTCCGCAGCTACGACGCGGACCACGCCTTCGCCAACCCGAGCGGGGGCCGCTACAACCCGCCGGCGGCGCAGGATGCGAACGAGGCCACCCGCCGCTTCCTGAAATCCGTCCTGAAGTGAGACTGCGGTGCGACGCTCAGAAGCCGGTGATGCCCTCGGCCTCCAGCGAGCGCCGGAGCAGAGGCATTGCCCGGGTCACCCGCATCTGCAGCGTGCCGGGCCGGGCCCCGCAGAGCTCGGCCATCTCCTCGTAGGAGAGCATCTCGCCGTAGCGCAGCTCCACCGCCCGCCGTGCCTCGATGGAGAGCACGTCCAGCGCGTGGCGCAGCCGCTGGATCAGCGACGAGCGGTGCACCTCGTCCTCGGCGCTGCACCGGGCATCGTGCACCTCGGGCAGGCTCGCGTGGAGAACCTGCCAGCGGCGGCGGCGGCGGTGGATCTTCAGCGCGTCCAGGCAGCGGTTCCGGGCGATGGCCATCAGCCAGGCGGCGATTGATTCCCGCTCCAGGACCCGCTGCAGCGACTGGTAGGCCTGCACGAAGCAGGTCTGGTGCACGTCCTCGGCGAGCGCCCGGTCGGGGATGAACCGGGTGCACACCGCGAAGAGCTGCGCCCCGTACGCTTCCATCAGCTCCCGGAGCGCCGTCTCCTGATCGCCGGCCCGTGCCGCCCGGCGGATCCGTGCATCCGCAGCGCTCCGTTCCTCGAGCCCAAGACCCATGGGTTCCGCTCGCCCCCAGGCGCCGGAGGCCGTGCATCGGCCTGCGGTGAAGAGGAGTCGGACGAGGGTCCGGAATCTTCCCTGGGGGGGTCAGGGGCCGGGGTGGCCCCGGGCGCTCACTCCGGCTTCGACGGAGGTGCCGCCCGGTCGAGCCGCTCGAGGAAGCGACCCTGCCCCTGGTACCCGGCGCGGGTCAGCCGCTGTGACTCGACCATGTCCGCCAGGCGGGTGCAGAGCGTGCCCAGGGTGCGGAAGGTCTCGACCAGCAGGCGCTCGGCCTGGTCCGCGTGTCCGAGCGGGGCCAGCAGTCGCTCGCGAACCGGCCGCAGAAGGCTTGGAAACCTCACGGTTCGGACCTTAATCACATCCTCATCCTTTCCGCGAAAGAGGAGCGAACAGATGGCCAGTGGCCAACGGGTGGGCTTCGTCGGGCTGGGGTTGATGGGGACGGGAATGGTGAAGAACCTCGCCACCAAGGGTTTCCAGGTCACGGTCTGGAATCGCACCCGGGAGCGCGCTGCCCCGCTCGAGCCGCTGGGGGTCAAGGTGGCCGCCACGCCGGCCCAGCTGATGGCCAGCGTGGACGTGGCCTGCACCTGCGTGGCGACCCCCGCCGCGCTCGAGGAGGTGCTGGCGGGGAAGGACGGGCTCCTCTCCGGGGCGCGACGCGGGCAGCTGCTGATCGACTTCAGCACCATCGGGCCCGATCAAGCGCGGAGCGTCGAGCAACGCGGCCGGGCGGTGGGCGTAGACTTCGTCGAGGCGCCGGTCACCGGGAGCAAGAACGGCGCGGAGAAGGGGACGCTGCTGATCATGGCCGGGGCGACGCCCGCGGCGCTCGCCCGGGCCGAGCCGGTGTTTCGCGCGGTGGGCGAGAAGTGGATCCACTGCGGGCCGGTGGGCGCGGGCAGCCAGGTGAAGCTCGCCGGCAACGCGCTCATCGCTGCGATGCTGCAGAGCCTCGGGGAGGGCATGCTCCTCGCCACGCGCGCCGGCGTGGACCCGGCCAAGGTGCTCGAGGTGGTGCAGGCCTCCGGATTCCGCTCGCCATACTTCGACTTCAAGGGCAACGCGCTGCTGCGCCGCGACTTCGAGACCCACTTCGCGATCGACCTGATGGACAAGGACCTCGGCCTGTTCCTCGACAGCGCCGCCGCCCACTGCGTGCCCACGCCAACCGCCGCCGCCGTCCGGCAGTGCTACGAGCTGGCGCGGGCCGCGGGGAAGGGTCAGCAGGACATCGGCGCCGTCATCACCGTCCTCGAGCAGCTCGTCGGCACCGAGATCCGTCCGAAGTCCTGACGCGTCATCGAGCGCGGCCTGGCGCGTCAGGGAGGTGCCGGACCCTCCACGGGTTCACAGAGCCACCCGTTGACAGGTTGACCGGCAGCGCGCCCCGGCCCCCTCCCATCCCAGGCGATGTCGCCCGTTCGGGCGAGTGATTCCAGGTGCTTGCGGACGGTTTACCACATGGACTTGCCGGGGGTCAGGGGCGCTGCTTACAGTCCCTCCACTCGCGGTCCGGAGGATGCCCTTGGCCGACATCGGGGAGCTCGTGAAGCTGGGCGACGGTCGCTGGGCGCGCTACCAGCAGTGCGAGGTGAGCGGCACCGGGCTGTCGATCCTCGTCGCGGTGGAGCTCGACGAGCGCACCCAGCGGCTCCTCGACGCGGCCGAGTTCGGCAGCGCGCTCGAGCGGGGCGAGCCGCGCGAGCAGCCCCGGCTCGAGCTCGCCGACGTCGGCACGCCGAGCGAGGTCGTGGCGTCGGTGCACTGACCCGCTGGGCGTTCGCAGCCCTCCTACTCCACGCCGAAGAACCGCTGCGCGTTCCGGAACGCCAGGCGCGAGACGAGCGCCTTGCCGAGCCCGGCGCGCTCGAGCAGGTGCACTGCGCGGGGCAGCCCGAGCAGGTCTCCCGGCCGGTCCCCGGCATCGCTGCCCAGGGTGAGCCGGCGGCTTCCGAGCCTCCGCACCAGCTGCACCGCCCGGTCGGCGGTGAGCTCGCCGACGTTGACCGTCAGCCCGGCCCAGTGCCCGCGGGCCAGGATGAGGGGCACGGTCCGCGCGCTGGCGTGCTCCACCAGCACCTGCCCCGGAGCGGGCCCGTGCTCGTGCGCCAGGGCCAGCAGCCGGCGCGTCCAGCGCTCCTTGTCCAGCGCGGGGGTGTGGAGGACCACCCGGAGCGAGAGCCGGCGGGCGAGCTGGAGCTGCTCGACGACGGTCTCCTCCTCGTCCGGCCCCCCTCGGTGGAAGCCGATCTCGCCCAGCGCGACCACCCGCCCCCCGCGAAACAGCGCCGGGAGCGTGGCGAGCACGTCGTGCAGGCCGCGGCGGGGGATGGCCCGGGGATGAACGCCGAGCGCGACGTACCCCCGGATGCCCGCCCGCTCCAGCCGCGGGAGCTGGACCTCCAGGAGGTCGCGAAAGTGCGCGCGCAGCCCCCGCGAGGTGGGCTCGGGAAAGTGATGTCCCGGCACCACCGCGCGCTCGACCCCGAAGGCGCGGAGCGACTCGAGGTCGAGGTCGGACAACGTCTCGGGGTGGAGATGGGCGTCGAAGAGCACGTGCGCTGCCGAGACAGTGTGGCCCGGCGACGTCTATTCTGCCCGGGAGGGAGGTTCGGGGTGATGCGGGTCCTGCTGGTGCTGCTCGCCGTCCTGGTGCCTCTGTCCGCCTCGGCCCAGAAGAAGCGCGCCTTTGCCGCGGCCTCGCCGAAGGGGCCACCCTGCTCCGGCGCGGCGTACCGCCAGTTCGACTTCTGGGTGGGCGACTGGGAGGTGCAGACCCCCAAGGGCACGCCGGCCGGTGAGAACAAGGTGGAGAAGATCCTCGACGGCTGTGCCATCCGCGAGAGCTGGACCTCCGCCGACGGCAGCCACGGCAGCTCGCTGAGCACCTACGACAGCCCGGCGGGCCGCTGGACCCAGACCTTCGTCGACGACCTGGGGATGGTGCTGGTGCTGGACGGTGAGTTCAAGGACGGCAAGATGATCCTCAGCGGGCGCCGCTCCGGTTCGCGGGGGAGCAGCATGCTGAACCGCATCGTCTGGCAGAAGCTCGAGGGAGATCGCCTCCGCCAGCGCTGGGAGCAGTCGTCGGACGAGGGGCGCAACTGGACCCTGCTCTTCGAGGGCCTCTACACCCGGAAGAAAGGCTGAACCATGGAGCGCCCCCTGGCGTCGTTGAGCCCGGACGAGCGGGCGCTGCTGGCGCTCGAGGACAGCGTGATCGACGCCATCCGCCGCCGGGATGGCGGGGCGCTCGGCGCGCTGGTGACCGAGGGCTTCGTGCTGCTCGGCTCGGACGGGAGCGAGACCCGGCGCGAGGACTTCCTCCGGGCTGCGGTGGAGATTCCGGGGGAGATCCTCGAGCTCTCGGTCCTGCACCTCCGGGCGCGGGTGGTGGATGGCGTCGGCGTGCTCACCGGGCTGCAGCGGGCGCGGGTCCGCCTGACCAACGGGATCGAGGTGGACGACGTGGCCTTCTTCACCGACGTCTGCGTGCGCACCGGGACCGGGTGGCGGATGGCCCTGGCGCACTCGGGCCCGGCGCTGCTGCCCGGCGCCTCCGGGTAGCGCGGGCACTCAGGGCTGCCCCAGCGGGGCGCCCTCGTTCCGCGGGTCCGAGGCCCCGGTCCGTAGCCCCGAGTCCGGGTCTTCCATCACCGCCTCCACGTCGGCGAGCGGGTAGTCCGTCACCTTGAAGGTGTGGCCCATCGCCTCGAGCGCCTTCCGGGTGGCGGGGTCGAGCGAGTCGGGGTTGATGGTGACCACGTCCGGAAGCCACTGGTGGTGGACCCGGCCCGCCCCCACCGCCATCGGGAGGTTCATCCGGGCATCGAGGACGTTGATCAGCACCTGGAGGACGCCGGTGGGGATGAACGCGCCGCCGGCGCCGCCCACCGCGAGCAGCACCCGCCCCGGGCGGTCCTTCTGGAAGACGAGCGTCGGTGCCATCGACGAGACCGGGAGTCTGCCCGGAGCGACGCCGTTGGACTCGCCGTAGACCAGCCCGTAGATGTTCGGGACGCCGGGCCGCACCGAGAAGTCGTCCATCTGGTCGTTGAGGAGCAGGCCCGTGCCCGGGACCACGAGGCAGCTGCCGAACCCATTGTTCAGGGTGGTGGTGAGGGCCACGGCGTTCCCGGAACGGTCGAGGACCGAGATCTCGGTGGTGTGCTTCGCCTCCGAGGGCCCGGCGGCCGTCCCCCCGGGGGCCGCGGCACCGCCCAGCGTGGACGACGGGGTGGCCCGTGCCGGATCGATGCTCGCCGCGAGCTCGGCCAGGTGCTCGGGGGAAAGGAGGCGGGCGACCGGGACGTCCCCCTGGTCGGGATCGGCGACGAATCGCGCCCGGTCGGCGTACGCCCGGCGGAGCGCCTCGAGGTAGAGATGCACGTCCTCCGGTGCGCGGCGCTCGAAGCCCTGGGGCCGGGCCCGCTCGAGGATGCCGAGCGTCTCGAGGAGGATGAAGCCGCCACCGCTCGGAGGAGGGAAGGCGGCGATCCGGTGGCCGCGGTAGGAGCCCCAGAGCGGCGCTCGCCACCGTGGCCGGATCCGGGCCAGGTCCTCCAGGGAGAGGATGCCGCCCCCGGCGCGGACCGCCGCCACGATGGCACGGGCGATGGGGCCGCTGCGGACGGCGGGGGCGCCGCTGGCCGAGATGCGCTCCAGGGTGCGGGCGAGCTCGGGCTGGCGGATGCGTGTTCCGAGCGGGGGAACGTCGGGGCGCCCATCGGGGCCCGGACGGAGGAAGAGGCGGGAGGCCTCGGCGTCCCGTCGCAGGCAGTCGACCCGCGGTCTCGCCAGCTGGTGGTACTTCGGGGTGACGACCAGACCCTCGCGGGCCAGGCGAATGGCCGGGGCGAGCACCACCGAGCGCGGCAGCGAGCCGGCCTTCTGCAGCAGCGCGAGGTATCCGTTGACCGCGTTGGGGACCGCGACCGAGAGCGCGCCGTCGGTGGACAGCAGGGGGACGGGCTTCCCGTCGCGGAGGAACATGTCCCGGCTGGCCGCGGCCGGGGCCGCTTCGCGGAAGTCGAGCGCCAGGGTGTCCTTGCCCTGGAGCGAGAGCAGGGCGAAGCCGCCACCGGCGAGGCCGTTGTGGTACGGCCCCACCACCCCCGCGGCGAAGGCAGCGGCCACGGCGGCATCCACCGCGTTTCCGCCGCGGTCGAGCATCTCCAGCGCGGCCTGGGCGGCCTGCGGGTAGGCGCTGGCGACCACCCCGCCGCGGTAGGGCCGGGCTGCGCGGGCCGGCGCGACGACCACGGCGAGCAGCAGAACGGCGAGGGCTCGGGTCTTCATCGGCGCGCCCCTGTCATCGTCGTGCGCGCCCGGCGGCGCAAGCGGAAGTCAGGGTGCCGGCGATCCGAACCCTGCCTTCACCAGCACGGCCTGTCCCTCGGGTCCGGTCACCAGCGAGATCCACTGCCGCGCGAGGTCCGGGTGCGGCGCCCGGGTCACCACCGCGACCGGGTACTCGGCAACCACGTTCACCTCGGGAGGAATCTCCACCACCCTCACCCGGTCTGCTGCGCTGCGGGCGTCGGTCCGGTACACCAGCCCGGCGTCGGCCTCACCGAGGACGACCTTGGTCAGCACCTGCCGCACGTTCAGCTCCCGGCTCACCACCCGGGCCTGCACCCGTGCCGGGAAGTCGGCGCCGAACAGGGCGCGGGCACGCTCGAGGATCTGCACCGTGTACGCACCGATCGGCACCTCGGGCGCACCGAGGACCAGCCGCTTCACCTTCGCCAGGTCGGCGAGGGACTGCACCCCTCCCGGGTTGCCGGCCGGGACCACGATGACCGGAGTGTTGGTGGCGAGGAGCGTGGGCGCTCCGACGAGCCCCGCGGAGCGCGCGGCGTCCATGTGCCGGGTGTCCGCGGAGGCGAAGACGTCCGCCGGGGCACCGTGCTCGATCTGCGTGCGGAGCTCCTGACTCCCGGCAAAGTTGAACCGCACCTGCGCACGGGGATGGGCCCGTTCGAACGTCTCCCCCAGCCTCCCAAAGGCGTCCCGCAGCGAGGCGGCGGCGAACACGGTGAGCGTCGTCTCCTCGGCGCCCCCGCCGTCTCCGGCCCGCGCGGACCACCCGGCGAGGAGGAGCACCGCCACGAGAGCAGGGACCAGACCGCGCGAGCGCACCGGCGCGACCTCACGACGGGTGTTGGCCTTTGTCAAGTCAACTTGACATAGACGCGGCGAGGGTGCGCGCGAACTCGCCGGGAGGTGAGGCACGGAACTCCTCCACCGCGCCGACGGAGCGCACCCGGCCCGCCTCGAGGAGCACCACTGCCCCCCCGAGCGCGAGCACGTCACGCATCTGGTGGGTGACGACCAGCGAGGGGATGGCCAGCTGGCGGAGGGTGTCGGCGAGGAGCCCGCGGGTCGTCTCCCGGGTGTCCGCGTCCAGTGCGGCGAGGGGCTCGTCGAGGAGCAGCGCGCGTGGCTCGGCGACCAGTGCGCGGGCGAGGGCCACCTTCTGGCGCTCACCGCCGGACAGGGTGCCCGGACGCCGGGACGCAAGGGGGCCCACCCCGAGCTGGTGCAGCACCGCGCCGGCGCGGGCACGGCCGGAGGGCCCCGGACGCCCGAAGCAGACGTTCTCCAGGACGGTGAGGTGGGGGAAGAGTGCGTAGTCCTGGGGGAGCCAGCCGACGCCTCGCTCCTCGCTCGGCAGGCAGATGCCGCGCGCGGTGTCCAGGAGCGCGCGGCCGTGGAGCACGATGCGTCCGCGCCGGACGGGGACAGCGCCGAGCATGGCCCGGAGCAGGGTGCTCTTTCCCGCCCCGTTGGGACCGACGAGCGCGGTGGGTCCGTCGGTGAGCGAGAGGGTCGCCTCGAGCACGAAGCCGTCGCGGACGACCTGCAGCTCAAGCTCGAGCACGGACCGCCTCCAGCACCGTGCCCCGGCCGAGCACCAGCAGCACCGCGAGCGCCACTGCCACCATCACCACGCTCAGCGCCTTCGCGGGGCGGAGGTCGGTCTCCAGCGCGGTGTAGATCGCCAGCGGCAGGGTCTGGGTGCGCCCCTGGAGGTTGCCGGCGAACATCAGGGTGGCCCCGAACTCACCGAGTGCGCGGGCCCAGCTCAGCGCCGCGCCGGTGACGACCCCTGGGCGGCTCAGGGGAAGCGCCACCCGGAAGAAGCGCCGAACCGGACCGGCGCCGAGGCTCCGGGCCACCCACAGGAGGTCTTCGTCGAGCCGCCGGAACGCCGCCGCCGCCGACTGGACGTAGAAGGGCGCGGAGACGAAGAGCTCGGCCAGCACCACCGCGGCGGTGGTGAAGGGAAGCGCCCAGCCCGCGCGGTCGAGCAATGGTCCGAGCAGGCCGCGGCGGCCGAAGGCGAGCAGCAGGGCGAGGCCGGACACCGCGGGGGGCACGACGATGGGCAGCTGCACCAGGATGGAGGCTGCGCGCTCCGCGGGCCCGGGGTGTCGGGCCATCCACCAGGCGAGCGGCGTCCCCAGGACGAGCGTCAGCGCCAGGCTCACCGACGTCGTCAGCAGGCTGAGCCGGAGCGCGGAGAGGGCGAGCGGGTGCCGGAGCCCGTCCAGGAGCTCGCCGGGGGCGGTGGAGAGCAGCAGCGCGAGCAGCGGGGTGGCCAGCACCAGGACCATCAGCAGGGCCGCCGCGGTGGGGAGGAGCCGGAGCACGCGGCGCGCTGCCCGCCCGCTCACGTCAGTCCCACGGGCTGCCCGGAGCGAGCGGTCCCGTACCCCGGCAGCGCCCCCACGTCGCGGCGGAACCCGGGGGTGCGAGCGGTGACGAGGAGCCCCTGCACCTCGGGTCGCGCCAGCTCGTCGGGCCTGATGACCAGGTTGAAGCTCTCCTCGGAGAGCTGCCGGAGCTCGAGCCCGTGCGCGGTGGCGGCGGCCTGGGTGGTCAACCCCACGTCTGCGGCCCCGAGCGCCACTGCCTGGGCCACCGCCTCGTGGCCCTGCACCTCGTCAGCGTACCCGCGCACCGTCAGGGGCGAGAGCCCCACGTCGGCGAGGAGGCGGTCGAGGAGCACCCGCGCCGAGGCGCCGCGCTCGCGGTTGACGAGCCGGACGTCGGGGCGGCCCAGATCGACGACGCCGCGGATGCCCCGGGGATTTCCGTGCCGGACGGCGAGACCGAGGGGCCAGGTGGCGAGGTGGATCAGCAGGGTCCCGCGCACCCGCCGGCGGTCCCGATCGGTGAGGGAGTGCACGCCGACCAGGTGCACCTGACGGCGAACGAGCAGGTCCACGGCCCTCCCGGTCCCCGCGTTGAGCCACCGCGCGCTCCCCGAGCGCACCGCGAGCATCCGGAGCGCCGGGTCGCACCCGGCGACCAGGAGCGTGTTTCGCCAGCGCCCAGGTTCGAGCAGCGCTGGCGGAAGGCGGGGGTTCTCGACCAGCGCGTCGGCGGGTTCCCCCGAGTTCGGGTCCAGCGCATGGCATTGCACCCGTCCGGCCACCTCGGCCAGCAACAGCCGCGTCCCGGGTGGGCTGGCGCACACGGGAAGCGTGACCGGTGAGGCCCGGCGCGTCTGGAAGAGCTGCTCCACGGTGGTGCCGAGGAGCCTGGCAAGCGCGAGCGCGGTGTCCAGGGACGGCTGGGCGTGTCCACGCTCGAGCGCGTTGAGCGCCTGCCGGCTCACCCCCGCCGCGCGGCCCAGCTGCTCCTGCGACCAGCCCTGCAGCCGCCGCCGTTCACGCAGTGCACTCGTGATGCGCGCAGGCATCGACCGAGATTCGACGCCCGAGGGAGCCCATGTCAAGTCCACTTGACTCAAGGGTGTCAAACACCTCTGCGGCCCCGGGGGCCTCCCGCCCGGGTCCGGGATGCTGCATCCTGGTGGGGTCGATGCTGACCGAACGTGACGTCATCATGCGCCTGGTGCGCCAGCTGGCGGAGCTGCTGGCCGCGGTGCTGCGCCTGCGCCGGGAAGGACGTCGCGACGAGGCGCTGAAGCAGATCGACGCCATCACCGGCCGGCTCACCGGGATGGATGCCGGGGCGCTGTGCCTGTTCGGCGAGGCGCCGCTCGCCGGGTTGCCGCGCGAGCTCAAGCTGCCGCTGGCGTGTGTGCTCCGACAGCGGGCCCGGCTGCTCCGCGACGCCCGCCGTGATTCCGATGCGCGGCAGGCGTTCCGCGCCGCCCGTCTGCTCGCCCGCGGCGCCCGACCCCCTCGCTGAGGCCCGTGCAGGTCTCGTCCACCGCTGGCGGAGCCGGTCCTCACCCTCTGAGGAGGCGTCCGCCGTTTGACGCCCGCGGCAGCCGCCTTGCAATGTGTCTGGCCACGATGAGCGAACAGCTGGCGGCGGTGGTGCTGTGCGCGGGGAAGGGGACCCGCATGAGGTCCGAGACGGCGAAGGTGCTGCACCCCATCCTCGGTCAGCCCCTGGCGGCGTGGCCGGTGGGCCGCGCGCTCGCGCTCGGCTGCAGTCCGGTGGTGGCGGTGGTGGGTCATCAGGGCGAACGGGTGCACACCGCGCTGGAGGCACGCTTCCCCGGCCAGCCGCTCCGGTTCGCCACCCAGGCCGAGCAGCGAGGAACGGCGGACGCGGTCCGGGCGGCGCTGGGGGCCCTGGACGGCGTGAGCGGGCCGGTCCTGGTGCTGTACGGCGACACGCCGCTCCTCGGAGAGTCGACGCTCCGCGCCCTGGTCGACGCCTTCCGCCGGGGGAGCGCACCGCTGGCTCTGGTGAGCACGGTGGCCCCCGACCCGACCGGCTACGGCCGGGTCCTCCGCGTCTCGGGGCGCATCACCGGCATCGTCGAGGAGAAGGACTGCACCCCGGACCAGCAATCCATCCGCGAGGTGAACGCGGGCGTGTACGCCATCGACGCCCCATTCCTTCGCCAGGGCCTGGCCCAGCTGAGGCCGGCGAACGCCCAGGGCGAGTACTACCTGACCGACCTGGTCGCGCTCGCCGCACAGCGAGGCGAAGTGGCATCGGTCAGCGCCGAGCTCGAGGATACCGCCGGGGTGAACGACCGGGCCGACCTCGCTGCCTGTGCCCGGGTGCTCCGCGAGCGCATCAACCTCGAGCACATGCGCGCCGGCGTCACCATGCATGATCCGGCGACGGTCACCATCGAGCCCGAGGTCACCATCGGGCCGGACACGGTCATCGAGCCAGGCGTCTCGCTTCGCGGCAAGACGCGCATCGGGCGCGGGGTGAC
>Ga0335084_10001235_pt1 | contig 23495 bp, 22 predicted proteins | sample Lox_Sample_44_FD_206721 | JGI IMG/M metagenome (GOLD analysis project Ga0335084, IMG submission 206721) | Soil microbial communities from Loxahatchee National Wildlife Refuge, Florida, United States - Lox_Sample_4.4 | ecosystem: Environmental > Terrestrial > Soil > Wetlands | place: USA...
AGGTGTACACTGGTTACGCAGCCAACGCATACTACAGGCAGCCCCCACCAGGGTCAAGGTGACACCCATGCAAGCGCTGTCAAAACCTCCCGAAGCGAAGAGCCGGCACCTCGCCGTGACGCTCAATCTCCTGCTGCCCGGTGCGGGTTTATTCTATCTGGGGAGGCGGCTGATCGGGAGTGTGTTGGCAATTGCGTTTCTCGGGTGTTTTGTGGCAGCCTTGACGATATTCTTGCGCGGCTACAGCGAGTATCTGAGCGTAGCTGTGAGCGTCGACTTGATGCAGTCGCAGCAACTTGAGCATCTCGCGGATGCGTTTCACGTGCCGTGGCTGGTGGGGCTGCTCGCTGCGGGTATCGTGATTCACATCGCTTCATTCGTGGGACTTGCGTTCGCGCGGCGCGCGCGGTGAGGGACACACGTTTTCACTGCGCGTGGAAATCGCGGAAGAAAGCGTCGAGCACTTGCGTCGCCTGATCTTCGTCGACTTGCAGGTACGTCAAGCGCACCTTGAAGAAATTGTCACCGTCGACGCCCAGCACCAAACGGGAATGCAGCGATTGGCGCTCACCTCGGAATTTGTCAGTCAACTCAAACACCACCTCGACGCCTGCCAGTGTCTTGCCTTGGATAGCCAGTGCAAGCTGACCTTCTGAGATCGGCAGTGCACCCCGGTGCCACTTTTGCAGTTCCTCCTTCCGGCGTTTGAATTCTGCATTGAGTGAATCGGTCGCCTCTGATGCCGGCGAACCGAGCGGGTCCACATACGCGGTGAGGGCGAACGGCTGGCGTGAGTCATACGCGACCGACACATCGCGCTCGGCAGCGTCGAAGTTGTGAAGTTCCGCCCGTTCAAACGGTCCGGCCTTCCGCGGGAAACAGTAACCCGAGTAATAATGCGTGTAGGTGTCCGTCCTGGGATCTCGTGTCCAGGCAGAAACCGGCTTCTCGGGGTTCGGCAGCTTGACGGCTGCCAAAGTTTGCGGCTTATGGCCGTGCAAATGATCGGCACGCCAATTGCGAAAATCCGCGAGCTTCAATCCGGCAGGTGGCGCACTCCAAGCGGGCGTACGAAAGAACGTCCATACATACTCGCGCAGAAAACCTGCATCCCTAACTTTGACCAAATCCTCAATGTACGGGTCAGTCTCTTTCTCCTTCTTGAGGCGGAGCCAAAGGTCGATCATAAATTCGCGCGCCTTAAACTCGGTCTCAAAACAATCCCGCCTGTGACCGTCCTTTATAGAGGTGGCGAGGCTTGCCCCATACCCAATCCAAGCGGGCATTGCGTCCTGAGCCACGGATTTGTCGATCAGAAGCTCGGGTTCCGCCTTCTTGGAGGCCGCCTCGACACTGACCGCTATCAGGACCAACATCGTTAGACCTGTGAAGAGAAAGTTTTGAGTTCTCATAATGCGGTTACCCTTCCACGTCGCCGACAATTTCCTCGACGATGTCTTCGATGGTGATGATGCCAAGCGGGCGGTTGTCGGTGTTCAAGACGATACTGATGGGCGAGCGACTGGCGCGAAGCACCGGCAACACGTGGTTGATCCGATCCGTCGCCAGCACGAATTTGGGTTGCTGCATTACGTCGCGCACGGTCTGCCCTTCGCGGGTGGTGCCTTCGAACAGAATCTCGTAGACGTTGGCGACCCCGACAATCTTGTCTCCCTCCCGCACGGGGAACCGCGCGTAGCCAGTGCGTTGCGAAATGTGAAACAGCTCCACGACGGCTGTGTCCTGCGTCACCGTCACGGTGCGCGACAGCGGCATCATCACCTCTTGCACGGTCTTGTACGGAAAATCGAAGACGCCGTGAATCATCTCACGTTCCTCGGACGTGAGCGCGCCGACGGCTTCGCCCTCTTTCGCCAGGAGTTTCAGCTCTTCGCGTGTGACGAAGAAACTGCGCGGCTGTTCCCTACCGCCGCTGAGGCGCGTGATCGCCCGCATCAGCAAGCCGAGCGCTCCGACGATGGGCGCGAACAACCATGCGGCACCATTCAGCAGGTCGGCGCACGTCGCGCACAGCCGGTGCGCGTAATGCCGGAACAGCATTTTCGGCACAATTTCCCCGAAGATGAGCAGCAACGACGACGCAACCGCCGTCGCCGCCAGCCCGGCCCATGTGCTTTCGCCAAATGACCGCGTCGCCACGGCTGACGCGACGACGGCGACTAGGACATTGGCGAGGTTGTTGCCGACGAGCGTCGTGCCGAGAAGCCGCTCGGTGTTTTCCACAAACACATTGAGGATCATCGCACGGCGGTTCTTGCGTTCGACTTCGTGACGGAGACGAACCCGGTTCAGCGAGATCAGGCCGGTCTCGATGCCCGAGAAGAACGCCGAACCCAGGATGCCCAGCACCGACAGCAGCAAGAGCCAGACGATGATCATCTCATCGCTCCTCAATCTGCAACAGCACTTCACGCACACGGTTCTTCGCAACCTTGCGCGCGATGACGAGAACGTTACCGACGCGTACTTGTTCCCCGTCCTTCGGGAGCGATCCGAGTTGAGCACTCATCCAACCGGCGATGGTCTCGACGCCGCGCGCCGACAACCCGAGAGCGCAATGCTCGTTGACCAGTTCGAGCCGCGCCTTGCCGTTGATCAGGTAGCGGTGCGCGTCAACCTTTTGGATCATGACCTCGCTCGCGTCGAATTCATCTTCAATCTCGCCGACGATTTCCTCGAGCACGTCTTCGAGCGTGACCATGCCCTGCGTGCCGCCGTATTCGCCGACGACGATCGCCACGGGGTGCTCTTGTTTGCGAAAGCTCTTCAGCAGTTTCGCCACGCTCATCGTGTCAGGAACAAAGTTGGGCAATTCAACGACCTCGTCCAGTTCGCGATGGGGATCGATGAGGAACTCTTTCACGTTGAGGATGCCCTCGACGTTGTCGGGCGAGTCGTGGACAATCGGCACGCGCCGGTGCTTGATCTTGCGCAAGGCCTCGACCATCTGGTCCGGCGTCAGTGTGTCCTCGATGCACTGCATGTCGACACGCGGCGTCAGGATCTGCCTCACTTGCATGTTCTCGATTGCAAGAATTTTGTTGACCATGTCGCGTTCCTCGCGGTGGACGATACCCGCGCGTTCGCTGATCCTTAGGAGCGTGCGATACTCGTCCTCGGTCGGTGCACTGCTGCGAACCGTATGCGAGGAGAAATAGGGCAGTCGCTCAATGCGGCGCACGAGCCATCCCGACACCGCCTCGGCGCCGCGGCGCAGCGTCGCGGTGGACGCGACCGCCCACTGCGCCGGCCTCGCGAGCAACAAGGCGAAGCGCTCGGGGCGTCGGATGACCAGCGTTTTCGGCGACGCCTCGCCAAACACGAGCAACACCAACGTCATGACCGGCACCGCCAGTGCCTCCGCCCGTTCGTGAGCGACCGCCGCAAGGATGCTGTAGCCAAGGATGGCGGCGGCAACGTTGACCACGGTGTTGCCCAGCAGAATCGTCGACAGCAATCGCTGCGGCTGGTCAAGCAATTCGCTGATGAGCTGGCCGCGGCGCGGATGTTCCTGACGAAGACGACGCAGCTGCAGTTTACTCAGCGAGAATAATGCGATTTCCGTTCCCGAGAAAAACGCCGAGAACGCAAGGAGCGCCGCCAAGGCGACGATTTCGACGATAAGCGTGGTCAGCATACGCGCGACGGGAACTTTATGAAACTCCCGACCACACCGTCAATCTCGGCTCCCGCCAGGCGAGAGTCCAACTGACTGCCCCTACTTTGTCGGCGCGGCGACGGGAGCGGTCTCGACCGGCGGCAGCGATCGCGGAGGTGCCGCCGGTGCTGTCGCAGAATTGGGTGTGAGACTGACGGCCGGAGGTTGCGGCAACAGTATTTCGACTTTCGCCTTGTCCCGCAATTCCTTGACGTGTTGCTGAACGACATCGCGGCCTTTGGCGGTCGTGAGGTATTTCTCGATGTCGCTCTTCACGTCGTCGAACGAACGTTCGCCGGCAGGCTTGCGGTCCGTGACCACGATGATGTGGTAACCGAACTGGGTGGTAATAATGTCACTGACTTCGTTGGTTTTGAGCGAAAACGCAGCCTGATCGAACTCCGGCACCATCTGGCCGCGCTGGAAATAGCCGAGGTCGCCGCCCTGCGCGGCGCTGCCGGGATCTTCGGAAACCTTCTTGGCGATGTCGGCAAACTTATCGCCGCCCACGACCAATGAACGCGCCGCCTTGATCTGGACGAGTTTGTTCGACTTCACTTCGTCGGAAGCGCCCGAGGGCACACGCACGAGAATGTGGCTGGCACGCACTGTCTCGGGCATGACGAACTTGTCAGGGTTCTTATCGTAGAAATCTTTCACGTCTTCGGGCTTCACCTTGACCTCGCGCTCGACCAGTTCATCAAGTGTGTACTGGATGATGATCTCATCGTGGAGTCGTCCGAGGTACTCGTCCTTCGTGACCCCGGAGTCCTGCAGCGCTTTCAGCATCGCCTCTTCACCGCCGAAACGCGCCTGCACTGCTGTCACCTGTTTCTTGACCTTGTCGTCGATGTCCGCGGGCGGATGGGCGCGGCCTTCCTGCAGCACAAGTTCGCGGCTGATCAGCTCTTCGAGCATGTCGTGCTGAAATTGCACCATCATTCCGGGCGGCACCGAACTGCCGCGCCGCGCCATCTGCATCCGCAATCCCTGCATGGCGAAATCGAGTTCCTTGCTCGTGATCAAGTCGTCGCCGACGCGTGCGACCACTTGGTTTGTGCCCTGAGTGGCAACGGCGCTTGTTGCCACTGTGGGCGCGGTGGTGGTGGTCGTACCGGGTTTCGCTGGCTCGCTCGGGGCTGGCTTGGCTTTATTCTCGCCGCACGCGGAATGCGCAAATGCAACGGCGAGCAGCAGAACGACGGCTTTCAGTTTCATTTGATGTCCTTCTTTGGTCGGGGCGGCGTTGGTGACAAAGGGGTGCAGGTTACCACGCGGCCAGTTGTTGGTCAACACAAAGGGTGGCACGGGCGGCACTGGCCAAAAATGCCCGGCGGCGGGTGTCAGGAATGACGAATTTGGCCACGATACCACGTGGCGGCAAGCTCGCGGGCCGTAAGGGGTTGTTCGGCGCCGGACAGCAATGTCTCGAAGGCCTGATGGGCGACGACGTCGATGTCCTCGTCGGTCGCACCGAGCTGGATTGCCGCTTGGACCAGGTGCTCGTAGCGCCAGCTCGCTCCTTCGACGATCGCGATTTTGAGTGCGCGAAGGGCCGTGTCGAGCTGGGTTTGTGAGTTGGTCTTCGGCTCCTTCATCGAGTCAAACTCGCTCAATAGCACCACCCGCGCCAATTCAATCGGCAGGGTAAGGAATCTTTAGGTTGGGATTGGCTACTCACCCTTTACGGCTCGCCGGATAGGGCGTAAGTTGAAGTTGTGCTGGTGAGCATGATGAACCAGGTCGTCAGCTTCAAGCCGTTGCTAGCGGGAACGCGTATGTTACTTGCCGCGCTGTGTGTCGCGGTTGCATGGTGCGGCCACGTCCGGGCACAGTTGATCACCGACTACGTCTCACGCTCGCTGCTGGCAACCAATCAGGCTGCCGTCAGCTCACCTGCATCTGCTATGTCACGGGTCGAGACAGACGAGCACACCCTTGCAGTGCGGCCGAATGCGCTAACCGCCGGTGAACGCTGGGAGAAATTCGAAGCGGAATTCGGCATCACCAACAGGAGCTCTTCGACGATGGTGGGCTCGATGGAGTCGGCAAAGTATCAACTCGACAAGTCGACGTTCGCCATTCAGGAGTTCGCCAACAACGTCGCAGATGCGCTGCGCTTCGATTACGGGTGGAGTGACCTGACGGGTTCAAAGCCGAGCAGCACCACTGACCCGCCTCAGCCGAATGCGAATCCGATTTTGGATTCGCTGGAAAACGCGCGATTCAAGTCAGACATCGACCTCAACTTGATTGGTGGATCGTTCGTCGGCGTGAAGCTGGTGTTGCCGTTCGGCAACTGACCCGGTCAGCGACCGATGGTGAAGGGCAACCGGCGTGGCGCGCCCTGCCCCATCAATTGTTGAAAGCGGGGATCTTGGCGACAATTATCTAGCCGAGAATCCTGCCCTGCGTTCTTACGGACTTCGTCATTTGGTGAATCGGCTGCCAACGCATGCTCGAGGGCGGCGATAGATTGCTGGCAATCATTGCGGGCACTCTGAATGACCGCAAGATTGTACCAGCCAATCGGATTACGCGGGAACCGTTGCACGAACACATCGAGGATCTGTATCACGCGGTCGGCGTGCTGGAGCCTGGCATACGCTTGCGCCAGCGCCATCAAGTCGTTCTCACTGAGATCGGCGCGTGCGAGCAGCGATTGGACGATGGCGTCCATGGCGTCCACGCGCTGCATGCGCGCGTAGCTTTCAACCAACTGCAGCGCGACCTCAACGTTGGCGGGCTCGGCGGTGTGTTGCTGTTCGAGTTGGTGAATGTTTTCGACACGCCGCTTCAGTTGCTCAACAACCTTGATCGCCTCGCCAATGTTCAGATTGTGCGGATCCCTCGTCTTATAGCGCTCGAGAATGCCTAGTGCGTCGTCATACCGGCCATTCTCAAGGTAAAGTTGGGCGAGATGGAAATTCGCTTCGGGACTTTCGGGGCAGAGGTCGATAGATTGTTTGAACGCATACTCGGCTTCGTTGACCATCTTGCGGTAGGCATACAGGCCGCCAATGCCGGAGCGGAGTTTGGAGAATGTTTTCTGCGCCACGTCATCACGCTTGAATTTGGGATCGCGCATCAAATCGTCATAGAGTGTGACCCAATACGCTTTGTCGCGTGCGACCATTTCGGGCGTGATCTGCGGGAGCGGCTCGGTGTTGAGTTTGAAAATGATGCCATAGGGCTCCAAGTACGGATACATCCAAGGGATCGGGAAGCTTTCTTCAACATAGAACGGGTGATTGGTTTTGTTATGGTCAAAGATCATCTTCGTGAGGTAGCCGTTTATGGCCATGACGCTCACCACGCCTTCCGCGACCAGCCGTCCGTTTTCTATTCTGACAACTTCGCCTGGCAGCGGAGCGCGTGAGCGAAATTCGTCGACATACTTCTGAAACGCCGACTGCATGTCGTCATTGGCGGGGATCCAAATGGGCGCCTTCGGGTACGCCTGATCGCGGCCGAGGAGATGCCACCCGATGTTGAACAGTGCCCGTTGCCATTCGGTCCGGTTGTCTAACGCCTTCGGGTTCCTGGGGTCGGGACGGCTGTAATCGTAGTGGTCGCGGATATAACTGATGTACGTGGCATCGGCAAGCGCGTTCTGGGTGATGATGTAAACGTCACGCCGGTCAAACGTGCCGCTGTCCGGGCAGTTGGCATCGTGTGTCTTGGCGCCAGGCCGCACCTGACTTTCCACGAAAATCATATACGTCGGCACGAAACGTCCAGGGTCGGTCCCGCCGAAGAGCACTGCGTCTTTGTCCATGTCCGGGTAGCCGTCCCCAGGTTTGAACATGAGATAGCCGAAGCGATAGCCGAAATCGTGGCCGCGCTCCTCATCGTCTGCCCAGTTGCGTCTGACCGAAGCGGCCGGCAGGAGAAAGACCGCCGCCAGAATCGGAACACTCGCTGTTTGCAGTCTGGGCTTTCCCGCGAATATGAACCCCAGACCCAGGATCAGTCCGTAACCGATCCACAGCGCGTAGATGCAATGTGCCGGCAGAAAGAACACGCGGTCGGCGAATTGCTTCTGTTTCTCGAACGTCGGATTCGACAGGAAAATGAACCCGAGGCTGAGACATGAAAACCCCACGAGCATAAACTTCATCCAGTTGCGATCTTGATTGGCGAGGTCGCGATAGAAAAACAACGTCAGTAACGCCAGCAACGCGTAGACGATGTTGAATTGGTTTTCCAAGTCGTCAAAGAACATGTTGACCTGCAGCCACAGCTGGAGCAGCGTACGCTCCGTGTGAACTTTGTCGTACTGACCGCGTGTGAAGTGATGCATGAATCCATCGAGCGTGCGCGTGTAACCCCAATTCATCGGTGGGTTTGTCGATGACGAGAGTGGTTCGTACAGGTAAAACGCCATCCCCAAAATCACGGCGAAATACAACAGGAGCACCTGCGGCCACATTCGCATCAGGCCCGGGCCTTCCCGCCACAGGAAGTACAGCCAGACCACTGAGCCAAATGCGATCGCCAGTAACGCCGATGAGGAAAATCGTCCTTGGTGGAACAAACTGTCGGGCTTGAAAATCCAGTACACGATCACGCCGACGATCGCGACCAGGATCGGCACCAGCACGTCTCGACCAAACCTTCGGTCCGCCAGCCATACGAACGTCGGAAAGGCGACCGTCAACAACACGAGCGTCTGATGGGCGGTCAAGCCCACGCCCCAGATGAATGCAGCCAGATACAACCGCCAGCGTTTCTCCGTGTCAAAGCTCCAGCGGTACAACACCACCAACGTCGCCATCAGACAGAACGCGTTCAGCCCGTACACCTCCGCGATCACCGCCTGCGACCACATCACGGGACTGAACGCGATCATCAGCCCCGCAGCCACCGAGCTGGCGAGAACAATGCGATCCGGCAGCCGCGGGTTCGCCAACTTCTGAAGAAACCCGACCTTCGACGCCATCACATGTCCGCTCTTTGAAATCAGCAGTGTCGCCAACCCCGCTGCCAGCGCGCTAAAGACCGCGGACATCAGATTGATCCGCCACGCGATGTTGCCGAACGGAATGACCTGTTGCCAAATCCACGCACAAATCGCCCAGATCGGATAGCCCGGCGGATGCGGCACCCCGAGCTGATGTGCCGCAGTCAAGAATTCGCCTGAATCCTCCAACGTCACGCTCGGCGCCAACGTGTAGACGTAGCCCGCCAACGCGGCCAAGGTTGTGATTCCGAGCGCAGCGAGATCGCGTCGGCTGTAGAATCGCCCTTGGGGCGCCGCCGCATCCACAGCCTGTGCAGAAGGTTGCGGCGCTGTGGGCTGAAGTGGCAAATCGTTCATGAGTCGTTACGGTACTGCACCCGTGTGGGCCATCAGGTCATGGGGCTCCAGAACGCTTGGGGGGCGAACGGCGAAGCCCGTGCGCAAACGCAAGCGCCCACGTCATCCACAGCGCTTCGCGAACAATCTTACCTGACATCTTCGATTGGCCGGCATACCGATCGGTGAATGTGATCGGAATTTCTGCGATGCGGAAGCCTTTCATCCAGGCTTTGTGCGTCATTTCAACCTGGAACGCATAGCCATTGCTGCGCACACCGTCGAGTTCCATTGACTCCAACACACGTCGGTGAAAACATTTGAAGCCACCTGTCGGATCCATCACAGGCAATCCAGTGATCAACCTCACGTAAAACGACGCGCCCTTGCTCAGTACTAGTCGCGACAGCGGCCAGTTCACCACGCGTACGCCGTTGATGTAACGTGAGCCAAGGGCAAGGTCCGCAACGCTCATCGTCTTCAGCAGGTTCGGAATCTCCTTCGGGTCGTGCGAAAAGTCCGCATCCATCTCGATGAGGAATTCGTAGCCCCGCGACAAGCCCCACTTAAATCCTGCGATGTACGCGGTGCCTAGTCCGAGTTTGCCCGATCGATGCAACAGATGCACGCGCGGCTGTGACTTTCCCATTTCTTCGACGAGGCCGCTCGTGCCGTCGGGCGAATTGTCGTCGACCACGAGCACGTCAACGTTCGGCCCCTGCGCCAGCGCAGCCTCGACGATGCCGCGCACGTTGTCCTTCTCATTGTATGTCGGAATGATGACTAACGCTCGTAATGCCATTCAATCGCTCGCTGCTTTGGTGAACTGCGGATTCGCCAGCACCAGGTACTCGCCATCCACCGCCACCGGCCACTGTTTGACGCCGCCAATGTTGACCAGTGCCACCTGATGCCCGCCCGTGAATACCACGGGCCACTTCTTCTGCACCATGCCCTCTATTACATCCGGCACACCCGCGAGACCGCGTGTGTAAATCAGATCGATGCCGCGCGGTTGCCCGCTGCTCGTGACCCCCGAAGCCAACACCAGATATTTCGCGTTTGGCCAGCGGCAATCAAACCAAAATAGACCGTGCGGAATAGACACCGGCCACGCGTCATTCGTTCGGCCCTCATAGGTCACGCAATGCGACAGCATGCTCTTCTTCGCGTTCTTCACGAGCCAGTAGATCTGTTTCGGCACCAGTACAAAGTCGTTGCTCGTCGTGTTTGTGTTCACGAACTCCAGGGCCGCATCCGCCGATGCCGGCGGTGCCGACTGCGTGAACATGTCGATCATCGAATCGAAATGCCCGAACGAGTCTTTCAGCGACGTTGCACCCCACAGCACGAATGCCACACCCGCCGGCGCCAGCCGCGGGGCTAGGGCCCCCGGCTTCTTCATCACCCACTGCCAGAATCGTCCTAGTTGCTCCGTGGCGCCGCCTACTCCCAGCGCCATCAGCGGCAGGAAGATCGTCGCGGGATAAAAAAACACGGACACGTTGTCCTGTTTTCGAAAGATCGGGAACATCAACAACGACGCCCACACCACCAACCATACGCGCAACCGTGCCACGGGAAACGCCACAAGCCCCGCCACGGCGGCGATCAACCACCAATCTCTCCCTTCCAGCCCCCTTGGACCAATGTGCGTCGGTGTGGTGAAGCAGAATTTCACGATGCGCGCCCCCACTTCCGCCAGCGATGGTGGTTGCGTCATTCCACCAAGTCGATGAACTTGCTCCAACAAGTGTCCCGCGCCACCCTTTGTCGACACATACCACAACACAAACAGCGCACCGTATCCGCCCGCGGTCAACGTGCCAACAATCACGTCGCGCCACGCCGCAGGTTCGCGCCACCGTCGCCCGTTCACCCACAAGGCCACCGCCATGACAGCCGGAATCATCCCCACCGCGTAGTAATTCGTCGCGGTTGCCAGTGAACACAACGCGCCCGCCCACACCAAATCCTTGAACCGTTTGTCTTGCAGATAAGAGATCAGAAAGCCAGCCGATGCCATCGCCAACGCACCCGCCATCGGATGCGAGCGCACCCAACGAAAATTCATGTCGGCCTGGGGATACACTAGCAACGCGGTCGCGCACATCGCGCCGAACCACTCGTCGCGCAACCGTCTCCCGATCCAAAACAAAACTACCGCCGCAGCCAACGCTGTCACTGCTCCGAGCGCGCGTCCGACTACAATGTCGTCACCGAAGACGCGCAGCAGTGCGCCATTCACCAGCATGTACAGCGGAGGGTACGGATACGGAAACACAAAGTCGTTGGTGATCGGCCCGATGCGCGGCGTGCCGTGGATGAATGTCCAAGACTTCTCCATCCACTCGCCCTCGTCACCGTACCAGTTCGGGTTCGAGCGCAGGTTAGGCAGATACAGTAACGCCCACAGAATCAGCAGCGAGACCGCGATTGCCTTTTCGCGTTTGGTCGTGAGCAGAAATCTCATAAGCGTTTTACGAAATAAATCCGAATCGGACCGAAATTGGTCTTTGGTAGTTGTTCCAACTGCTGCAACTGCTGCGGCGGGAGCGCCTCACGATTGCCATCGACGAGTACGACTGTTGTGTTAGAGGGCCATGCTTCTTTCCCCGCTGGCTGTTGAGTCACGAGTAGTGGCCATTCAAGCTGCGGTAATTCCGGTTTGCCGTCATGGTTCAATTCAACGAGCATCGGCTGCCGCAATTCCTCCGCGAGCACCGTCCTGTCTTCTGTCGTCCTCGCTGTTGCGAACACCAACTGCGTCTCACACTCGGCCCGCATCGGCTCCCCACCTTGTTGCGCCAGGAATCGCGCCGCGCGTTGCTTGATGCCCAGCGCCGTCCCGAACGTTCCCTGCGCGCCACCATTCGCCCCCACGAAGCGATAGTAGTCGAGCATAAACACAACATTGCCGATAATCAGCGCCACAGTCACGCCAACGGCTATCGCCACCGGTCTGATCCGTTGCGCCGCTGCGCCGCACGCGAGAAAGTGCGCAGGATACAGAATCGCGAAATACGTCAGGTACGTCCAAAGCCCGCCCAGCCAAAACACCGTCAGCGGCACAGCCACCCACAGCACGAGAATCCACGCTGCGCGCGCATCGCCGCTTTCAACCTTCAGTTTCGTCACTCCCCGCACTGCGACCACCGCCAGCCAAACCAACGCCGCGACAAACGCAACCCGTTGCATCACTAATAGCCAATCACCCAACGTAAGCGAGTCCGCAAAATACTTGCGTGTCCGCCCCCACACCTGTGCGCGGTCGAACTCGGCCGCCATCGCGATCCCCAGCACATCCTCGATGCGTCCGCCGTTCATGATGGCCAGCGCGTAAGACAAATTCTGCTTGCTCGGTAACCGATAGCCTGTGATCGGATGTGTCGTGATCCCGTGCAACTGTTCCCACTGGTGCCCGCCACCCACAGTCTGCATCGCTTGTCTGATGTCCGCCCAGTCATGGGCTTGTTGATATTTGAAATAGGGAATCATGGTGACAATCGCCGCAACCAACCCACCAACCGCAAAGCGCCAGTCGATCTTCGCTCGCAGCCACAACAGGATCACCACCACTGCCACCGTCAGGGCGACTCCCGAGAAATGAATCTGCACGACACACAACGGCAGAAACAAACACCAGAAGACTGCCATCGGCCGCCTCCCGAGCACAACAGAGTGCACGGCCCACATTGTTGCCGCCGAGAAAAACGGGACGAAGTCCTGTGCCCAGATTTTGCGTGAATAAACCACCGCCCACGGCGACACCGCAAAAAACGCCGCCGCCACGAGCCCCGCAATCGGCCCGTAATACTTCCGGCCAATGTGCCAAGTCATCACGACCGCCACAAGCCCGAGCACCGCGATACAGCAGGAAACGACTACGGGATTCTCGCTGATGGCGAACATCGGGATGAGCAGATAGCTGAGCAAAGGCGGGTTCGTCACCCCGACGCTTGACATCAATCCCGCCAACGGAAGCGTGCCATGTTTGATGAATCCGAGCGCCAATTGCGAGGCAAACGCCTCATCGGCTTGAAACTCCAGCAGGTCGAGATGCGAAAACCGCAACCAAGCGCCGACCACGAGGGTTGCGCCGAGCAGCAGCCATTCCAGTCGTCGGTTCACTTCTTTGCCCTCAGCGGCCAGCCGATCCGTTGCGCACGCCGAATCCGAAACAATTCAGCCCAGATCCGGAGCGCACGGCGCAGGTTATAAGGAATTCGCGTGTCGGGATCGTGGACCCAGTGCACGGGCAGCTCAGCCACGCGGCAACCTTCCCGCGTCGCCACGATCAACATTTCAATGTCGAAGATTGCGGTATTGGAAGTGACCCGTGCGAACACCTGCTTCGCCACTTCACGTTTCATCACTTTGAACCCGCACTGAGTGTCGTGGAAGCCGCGGATGCACAGCAGTCTCGTGCCGACGCCAAACAGTTTGCCCGCCAGCGCGCGGTACCATACTTGCGGCTGCTCCACTTCCGCTCCGGGCACCGAGCGGGAGCCGATCGCCATGTCGTACCCGTCGCGTTCCAGCTTCGGCAGCAACTTGTCCACTTCGCTGATCGGCGTGCTCTGATCAGCGTCGGCGAACAACACAAACTTCCCGCGCGCGTCCAACATCCCCGCCTTCACCGCGCCACCCTTGCCGCGATTCGGACTCAAATGGATGTGTCGCAGCATCGGGAAACTCTCGGACAACTCACGCGCGACCGCCGCCGTGCCGTCCTGGCTGCCGTCGTCAACCACAATGATCTCAAACGGCTTGTTTTTCGACTCCAGGAACTCGACAATCCCCGGCACGAAGCGTTTCAGCCGTTGTTCCTCATTGTATGCCGGGATGACGACCGACAGATAGAACTCGCCCGCCATCAGCCCGCTTTCCGCAACGCGCCCATCTTGCGCAAGGTGGCCAGCGCTTCGGCAGCGTAATCCTTGTCGGGCTTCTGCTGGCGAATCCACACGACATACTCGCGCACGCTGTCCTGTGGCGACTTGGTTGGCTGCCAGCCGAGCCGCTGCAGCTTGCTGATGTCGGAAACGCTGTGGCGGGTGTCGCCCACGCGATACTCGCCGGTGATGCTCGGTTTGAATTCTTGGCCGAGCACCTCGGCAACGATCTGCGCAAATTCCAAGACCGTGTAGCCCCGTCCGCCGCCCACGTTGAAGACTTCGTAGTTCGCCTCATCGCGTTCAAGCACCAACCGGTTCGCGCGCGCCACGTCCTCCACGTTCACGTAATCGCGCAGTTGCCGGCCGTCCTCGAACACGCTGGCGGCGTGACCCCGCAACATTTGCAGCGTGAATATGCGCAGGACGCCGGAGTAAGCGTTGCGGAACGATTGCTTCGGACCTTGCACGATTGAGTACCGCAACGCGACGCTCGGAATGTCGAAGTTCCGCCCCAGCGCAACAGCCATCAATTCCTGCGAGTATTTCGCAATCGAGTACTGGTTCTTCGGATTCGCGTGTGTCTCCAGCAACGGCAACGGCTTGATTGCGCCACCGCAGTTCGGGCACACCGGATCCCACTGCGCTTTCGCGAGCCGCTGGGAATCGCGGCCGTCGGGAAACACTTCGCCGTCCTTCGCGCACTCATACCGTCCTTCGCCGTAAACAAACTGCGTGCTAGCGACCACGACCTTTCGCACAGGCAATTTCTCCGCCACGATTAGTTCATACAGCAACGCGGTGCCGACGGAGTTGACGTGGAAGAACTGGGAGAAGTTGGGTAGCAAATCCTGGTGCGCGGCCAAGTGGAACACCACATCGATGCCGCGCAACGCCTTGTGCCAATCATCGCGGACGCGGACGTCGCCGAGCACACGCTCCACGTCCTGAGGCAACCAGCCCGGCCACGAGCCATCACCTGCGTGGATCGGTGGAGTAAGGTTGTCGAGCACGCGCACGTCGTAGCCGGCGCGCAGGAGTTCGTCTGCCGTGTGCGCTCCGATGAAGCCCGCCCCGCCTGTGACCAGCGCGCGTCCTTTGCTCATTTGGTATGCGTTTGCTTCAGTTTCTCGTAGAGGAAGCCCGTGATGATGTGATCCAGAATCATGTGCACGTCTTCGACGGGCCCGTAACCATCCGACGGAACGACGAACGAAACGTCTGCCATCTTCGCGAGCTTGCCGCCGCCGAAGCCTGTAAGGCCGATCACCTGCAGGCCGATCTCCTTCGCCGCCTCAACGGCGGCGATGACGTTCGGCGAATTGCCCGACGCGGAGATTGCGACGAGCAAGTCGCCACGCTGGGCGAGGTTCTTGAGCGGCTCGCTGAAGATCCGTTCGTAATCGGTATCGTTGGCCCAAGCGGTCATTAGGGATACGTTGTCGGTCAACGCGATGACGCGGAACCGCTTCCACTGCGCGTCCCCCTTGTGGCCGAGCGTGCCCTTGCCCAGATCGTTCATCATGTGCGACGCCGTCGCCGCGCTGCCGCCATTGCCGATAATGAAGATCTGTCGGCCTGCCGCATGCGCGGCCTCGATGGTTTGAACCACGCGATCGAGGTCGGCCAACGGCAAACGGTCAAGTACCGCTTTGAGTTCGGTCAGATAGCTCTTCGCAAATTCGCCGGCGGTTCTCATCGTCAATATCGCTGCATGTTTAGAACGACCCGGCTGCCGCCGCGTTCGAGGCGAAACGGCATTTCTTTGAGGTTTGACAACGCGTTGCGGACCGCTTGCCGCTTGTCGCTGGGGACAACCAGCAGAAAGAATCCGCCGCCACCTGCACCCGCGATCTTACCACCGAGACAACCGGCTTTGACCGCGCGCTCGTACATCTCGTCGAGTTCGTTGTTGCTGGTCGTGCCGTCGGTCATCTGCCGCTTCGCCTCCCAACCGCGATGCAGCAACGGCCCGAGCCCGTACACATCGCCAGCTTCGAGGAGTTGCCGCACCTCGCCGGCTTGTCGGGTCATCTCCTTTAGCGTGTCGGCCTTCGACACGAGGTTGGCCTTCTGCTTGGCGAGAATGCTGTCCGCCTTGCGCGTCTTGCCGGTGAAAAACAGCATCAACATGTTGTCGAGATCTTCGAGTGCGCCTCGGGAAATTGTCACAGCAGTTGTCTTGATTTGCGGGCCGGGGCCGAATTGAAAATACCGCAGGCCGCCCAGTGACGCGATATATTGGTCTTGCACACCGATGGGCTTGCCAAGTTTGTTGATCTCGATATCGCAGGCTTCCCGGCCCAGCTGCTCGGCGGTGGGCGTTTGCCCGAGATACGCGTACAGCGCGTGGAGGACGCCGACCGTCACCGTCCCGGAGGAACCAAGCCCGGAGCCTTCCGAGGGAATGTCTGACAGAAACGAAATCTCGATGCCCTTCGTCACGCCAACCTTGCGCATGGCTTCGCGGACGAGTTCGTGTTCGATCTGATCGACGGTGTCCACGATTTCTTTTTTTGACCAGTTCACGTAAATCTTGTCGTCGAAGCGCTCCTTGACGATACAGTACACGAACTTGTCTATCGCCGAGCTGCACACCGCGCCGCCGTGCTTCTCGAAAAAGCCCGGCAAGTCCGTGCCGCCGCCGGCAAACGAAATTCGCAATGGCGTTTGTGTGATGATCATTTCGTCCAACCCTCGAAATCGCGCTGCGCCTTCGCCAGCCGCTCGGGCGTGCCCACGTCCTGCACGTAAGCGTCTGGTTTCATCGCATACAGCGGCTTGCCGTCTGCCAGCAATTTCGGGAACACATCCTCGCCGAAATCGCAAAACTCATTCTTGGGAATAGCGTCCAGCACATTCGGTTCGACCACCAAAATACCAGCACTGATCAGATTTGTCGAAATGGTTTTCGGATTGGGCTTTTCGACGAACCGCGTCACGCGACCGTCTCCCGCAGTCTCCACGACCCCGCCCGTCCACGGCTCGGGCGACTCGAACAACGCAACCGTCACCAGGGCCCGGCGCGCATGGTGAAACGCCAGCAGCGGCGCCACGTCGACACGCACGAGATTGTCGCCGTAAAGCACGATGAACGTCCCATCCCGCAACGCGTCCTCCATCTTCTTGATCGCGCCCGCGGTGCCGAGCAACTGTGCCTCGAGCGAGTATGTGATGCGGACGCCGAACTTCGAGCCATCACCGAAATAACCGGTGACTTTGTCCGGCAGATGATGCAGGTTCACGATCAACTCGCAGATGCCCTGCCCGCGCAACAACTCGATGTGATGCTCGAGCAGCGGCTTGCCGCCGATGGGCACCATGACCTTCGGAACATCGAGCCCGAGCGAACGCAATCGCGTACCGAGGCCGGCGGCGAGGATGAAGGCTTTCATGCTCATTCTGTAGCCGAAGCGTGAGCTTCGACGAGGCTCACGCCTCGGCTACAGTCACGCCCCCTTCTCCCTCAAATACCGGCTAAGTGCCGCCCATGCCTTCTGTAGCGCCTTTGCGCGATGGCTGATGCGGTTCTTCACGTCGGGCGACAATTCACCGAAAGTCTTTACCTGTCCGTCTGCAATGAACAACGGATCGTAACCGAATCCGCCGCCACCGCGCTCCTTCTCGATAATCGTGCCGTTGCAGATACCCTCGACCGCCTCGATCAATCCGTTCTCATCCGCAATGGCGACGACGCAACGAAACCGCGCCGTGCGTTTCTCCAGCGCAATACCCTCCAACAAGCCGAGCAGTTTTTTATTGTTCTCGTGGTAACTGACGTCGTCGCCCGCGAACCGCGCCGAGCGCACCCCGGGCTCGCCGTTGAGCGCGTCAACTTCCAAACCCGTGTCATCGGCCAGCGTCAGCATGTTCGCCATCTTCGCCGTCTCGACGGCTTTCTTGATGGCGTTGTCGCGGATCGTCTTACCGTCCTCGTGAACCTCAGGCAGCCGTGGCATGTCCGCCGCTGACACCATGTCGAGACTTAAGTCCGCGAGAATGGCGCGAAGTTCTTTCAGTTTCTCCTTGTTGCGCGTGGCAATGAGAAGGCGCATGGGCGGGGATTATATTCACGGCTCGGCAAAACTGAAGCTCTTTGATGCACCCCGAGTTATTGTCGCGCGGTCTTGCGTTTTGGTTCTCGACTGCTACCATAGCCTGCTTATGCCTTCGGAACGTCAGACGAAACGTGAGTTTGTCGCTGACCACGTGCGCGGGATTCCGCGCTCAGGGATTCGCGACTTCTTCGACATCGTGCAGTCGATGGACAACGTGATCTCGTTGGGCATCGGTGAGCCGGGCTTTGTCACACCGTGGCACATCCGCGAGGCGGCCATCTACGCGCTCGAACGCGGCAAGACGGGTTACACGTCAAACCTCGGATTGCTGAAACTGCGGCGCGCAATCAGTCGCTACATCCGTGACCTTTTCCATATCGAGTACGATCCGAACACGGAAATCCTGGTCACCGTCGGCGTGAGCGAGGCGCTGGATATCGCACTGCGCGCAGTCGTGAATCCCGGTGACGATGTTCTTTTTCACGAACCATGTTACGTCTCGTATCACCCGAGTATCCGACTCGTGCACGGCGTAGGCAAAGCGATCCGCACACGCGCCGAGAACAAATTCGCACTCACAGCTGACGACATCTCAGCAGCGATTACACCGCGCAGCAAGGCTCTGGTGATGAATTTCCCGACGAACCCGACCGGCGCGACGATGTCGCTCGCGGAACTCGAAAAGATCGCGCAGTTGTGCGTCGAGCACGACTTGCTTGTGGTAAGCGATGAGATTTACAGCGAACTCAGCTACGGGGGTGAACATCATTCCATCGCCGCGTTGCCGGGAATGAGAGAGCGGACGATTTTCCTCCACGGATTCTCGAAGGCGTTTGCGATGACGGGATTTCGCATCGGGTACGCTTGCGCGCCGACGGCGTTGACCGAGGCGATGCTGCGCGTACATCAATACTCGATGCTGTGCGCGTCAATCATCAGCCAGGAGGCGGCCATCGAAGCGCTGGAGCACGGTGCCGACGATGTGGCGACGATGCGCGAGCAGTATCGGCTCCGGCGCAATTACATCGTCAAATCCTGCAACGACATCGGGCTGCCATGTCACATGCCCGACGGGGCGTTCTACGCGTTCATCTCGGTGAAGAACACGGGATTGACCTCGCGCGAATTTGCCGTGCAGTTGCTCGAACAGCAGCGCGTGGCGATGGTGCCCGGCGACGCCTTCGGACCGGGCGGCGAAGGATACGTGCGCGCCAGCTATTGCACGACGATGACCGACCTAGAGAAGGCGGTTGAGCGTCTCGACAAGTTCGTCCGCCGCGTGCGGTGATGACGTTGCCCCCAACGCTGGACACTAGCGGCTCAAGATTTCCGCGCGTTCAAAGCAGCAGTGGCGCACCCGCTGAGTCCCCAACCGAAAATCTCAGGAGGTTACTGGATACCGATCAAATGGTTTGCAGGGATAATTGGAGCGATCATGGTTTTGGTGCTTGGGGCGTTCTTCATACTAAGACGACAACGAAAATGAACTGGCTCGTCTGTATCTTACTTTCGTCAATCTGTGTTTCAGGGCAAATGTTTGCTCAAACTCATGCCGACGGTAACTTGAAAACTGAGAACTGCGGCTTGTACGCTGCCGTATTTGTTCTCGATTGGTTTGGTGTTCCCGTCGACACATCTCAGTTGGAACACGAACTTGAGGTCGGTTCCCATTGGGAACGCCCAACCGCATTGCTCCTTCTCAAGCAAACGTTCGAGACTCGAAAGCTCAGCATCGGCGCATACAAAGACGCGACGCTCGATGACGTGCTGGCTGCGGTCGATAACCAGCGCGTCTGTTTGATCCACGTGAAGTCTACGCACGATGTAAAGGAAGGACATTTCTACCTTCTTGTTGCTGCGAGCAACGATAGAGTTTAGCTCGTGGACGCTGGAAAGAATTTCGAATGGATTTCTATCGACGCATTCAAGAGCCGATTTGCCAGCGCATTCAGCGGCTACTACCTATCGATTTCTCCACCGTCCGCCAAACGGTGAATGTCGCCTGCACTGATCGCGCCAGATTCCGCTTGCGCATCGCCAGCGCGCCGCCGTAGTATCTTTACCCGCAACCAGACCAACGAAAGGCTTGGCCCACCATGGCGAAACGTCTCTACATTGGTAATCTCTCATTCAACACCACGCCCGACACGCTGCGCGCGCACCTTGAATCGCTCGGCGGCAAGTGCAGTAGCGTGGACATCGTCAGCGACCCGTACACCAGCCGGTCGCGCGGCTTCGGTTTCGCGGAATTCTCCAACGACGCCGAAGCTCAAGCGGCCATCGACGGCCTCAACGGCAAGGAACTCGACGGTCGCGCGTTGACGATCAACGAAGCGCGCCCCCGCGAACCGCGCGGTGAAGGCGGCGGGGGCGGGCGCGGACCACGGGGCCCCCGACGCGAACGTCGCGAGCGGCATTGACGGCAGGCGCGGCGACGCCCGGGTTATTTCCGCTGCTCGATTTTCTGCTCGTACTTCTTGCCCGCGTAGCCGGACACACGGCCAAGCTTTTCCCACTCGTAGCTCACGCGCTTGTAGGATTCCTGCGTCAGCGTGTCGGCGTTGAGATTCGGAAACGTCTGCTTCATTTTCACCCAGGCCTCGATCAGGTGCTCGTAGCGATCATTCACATTGTCATCCGACACCCAGCGATCCGACGCGCGGGCGAACTCCTCGGTCTCGGTGTGAAATTTCGCCACGGCCTGCGCCGCTTCCTCTTCAGCCGGGGTGGCGCTGTGACCCCGCACGGCATCTTCAAGATTCCGCGCGGAGATGGCCAACACGCGGGCTTGAGCGCTGACGTCTTCGCGGTGTGTCGACGCAATGTTCACGTGCGTGGCGCAGGCGGCCAGGGCAAGGGCGGCAGCGCTGGCGGCGATTCGGAGATTCTGCATGACCCGTTCCTCCTGTTTGACGCCACAGCATACGAAATCGCTGGCGGCTCCGTCTAGACAAAGCCGCGCGATGCGGCTACACTCAGCGCCTCGATTTCTCGAGCTGCCATGAGCGACACAAAACAACTCAACATCGGGCTGATCGGCGTCGGTGTGGTCGGCGGCGGCGTGGTGAAAAACCTCACCCGCAACGCCGACCTCATTGCCGAACGACTCGGCATTCGTCTCAACCTCAAATGGGTTTGCGACAAAGACGAGTCGCGCCTCAAAAACCTGCCCGTGCCCGACACCGTGCTCAGCAACGACGCGCAACAGGTGCTCGGCGACACTGATGTTCACGTCGTGATCGAACTCATCGGCGGCACTGGGTTTGCCAAGCAAGTGATTCTCGACGCGCTCAGCCGGGGCAAGGTCGTTGTTACTGCGAACAAGGCGCTACTGGCGCACGACGGCGAAGAGATTTTCCAGGCTGCCACCACGAACGCCACAAACATTTTCTACGAAGCCAGCGTCTGCGGTGGTATCCCAATCATCAAGTCGATCCGCGAAGGTTTCGTCGCCAACCAATTCCCGCTCATCTATGGCATCGTCAACGGCACCTGCAATTACATCCTCACGCGCATGACCGCCGAGGGAAAGGATTTCGCCGAAATCCTTGCCGAGGCGCAAAAACTCGGCTACGCGGAAGCCAACCCGTCGCTGGACGTGGACGGCATCGACTCGGCGCACAAGGCGACCATCCTCGCGTCGCTGGCGCACGGATTTTGGACGGGCTTCGACAACACCTACGTCGAAGGCATTCGCCACGTTTCGCAATTCGACATCCAGATCGCGCGCGAACTCGGATACCGCGTCAAACTGCTCGCGATCATCAAGACGACTGGCAACTCGTCGCCCGCTGTCGAAGTGCGCGTGCACCCGACGCTCATTCCTGAGAACCATGTCCTAGCCAGTGTTGGAGGAGTTTTCAATGGCGTTGTCGTGCGCGGCGATGTTGTCGGAGACACGATGTTCTACGGGCGCGGCGCGGGCGCGGATGCGACCTCGAGCGCCGTCATAGCGGATCTGGCCGACGGGGCGCTCAATCTGAAGTTCGGCAGCAAACAGCGCGTTCCGGCGTTTGTCTCGCATCGACTCAACGCGCGTGTGCGCACCATCGACGATGTCGAATCGCGCTACTACCTGCGGCTCACAGTCGAAGACCGCTCGGGTGTGATTGCGAAGGTGTCGAAGGTGCTTGGCGACACCGACATCAGCATCGCCTCGGTGCTGCAGCGTGAAGCGCCTGAACCGAAGGCCGGCCAGCCGCCGAGCGATCACGTGCCGTTAATCATGATGCTGCACACCGCTCGCGACCGAGCCGTGCGCGACGCCGTCGCCCAGATTGACCGGCTCTCGGTTGTCAAAGATAAGACGGTCGTCATCCGCGTGGAGAATTTCGAATGAGACGACGATGGCTACCAGCACTGGGTTGTCTGCTCGCGTGGCACGCGTACGGCGAGAACGTCAAGATTGTCGTCAACGGCCGCGAGATCAACACGAGCGTGATCGAATCCAACGGTGTGTTCTATGTCCCCGTGGACGCTTTGGCCAGAGCGCTTGGAGCCGCGGTCACAATCCAGCCCGGCCAAGCCCCCGCTCCGATTGCGCCCGCACCGGCAGCCTCTGCCGTCGGCACTTCACCGGTCGTGGAAGCGCCACTAATTGTCGCCGCGCCGACTGCGCCGCCGGCGCCAGCCCCGCACAAAACAGAGCCAGAGAAGCCCGCAGTGACTGAGGCGCCAAAGGAAGCCGCTGTCCCGTCGCCCCCTCCCGCACCGCCGCCGCCTGAACCGGCTCCGTCCACAATGGTTGTGGTCTCAACCCCACCGCAACGTCAGTTCCCCGTGCAATCGGTTAAAGGCAAGCTGACGTTCAAAATTAACATTTTCGATCCGCACGGACTCGACGTGGGCGCGCAAGTGTGGCTGGTCCCCGCCGCGCAGCTTGCTGGGTTGGCGGCAGCGGCGGGCGGCACAGCCGATGAACCGATCCCGGAAACCTCGGTCGGTTGGGGAAAGAAACTGAACGAAGACTTCAAATTCGCGCATGCGGTGGCCGACGCCAATGGCGAATTTTCCTTCACCGATGTCCCGCCGGGCGAGTACACGTTGGTGTTGCTCAGCAAGCATACCAACAGTCTGGCGGCGCGCGATCGCGCCGGCAAAATGCGGTTCAAGAAAATTGTTGTCCGTCAAGGCGAGACCGTCAACGCGTCGTTCGGCTTCGGGATGAGTTCGCTCCCGATGGAGGACGGCACCACGCCGCCGCCGCAGGAGCACCGGACCAACTGACATGAGCGCGTGGCACGGCGTCATCGAGCAGTACCGCAAGTTTCTTCCCGTCTCGGAGAAGACTCGGATCGTGTCGCTCAACGAAGGCAACACGCCGCTCGTGCGCGCGCACAACCTCGAAGCTCTCATCGGTGGCGGTTTCGAGATCTGGCTGAAGTGCGAAGGCCTCAACCCCACCGCATCATTCAAGGACCGCGGCATGACCGTGGCGGTGTCGAAGGCGATTGAACGCGGCGCGAAAGCGATCATCTGCGCCAGCACCGGCAACACGTCGAGTTCCGCCGCCGCCTACGCCGCGCGCGCCAACATCAAGTGCATCGTCATTCTCCCCGAAGGCG
>Ga0335084_10001236_pt1 | contig 23487 bp, 26 predicted proteins | sample Lox_Sample_44_FD_206721 | JGI IMG/M metagenome (GOLD analysis project Ga0335084, IMG submission 206721) | Soil microbial communities from Loxahatchee National Wildlife Refuge, Florida, United States - Lox_Sample_4.4 | ecosystem: Environmental > Terrestrial > Soil > Wetlands | place: USA...
CTCGCGTCGGCGGCCACGAACTGGGCATACCCACCATCGATGTGATAGCCGGTGAAGCGCGCCCGCTCGCACAAGTTCTCGCGGCCGGCCCGGCAGTAGCCGCACTGTCCGCACGTGTAACCGAGCCACGGGACGCCGACCCGATCGCCGAGCGCGAAGCCTTCTACGTCTGACCCGATGTCCACGACGCGCCCGACAATCTCGTGGCCTGGAGTGAGCGGCAGTTTCGCTTGAGGGAGGTCGCCATCGACGACATGCAAGTCGGTTCGGCACACGCCGCACGCGAGGACTTGGAGCACGAGCTGCCCCGGCGCCCGCTCAGGCTTGGAAACCTGCGTCAGGACCAACGGGGCGCCGATACGGCGCAGCTGCATCGCCTGCATCTGATCCTCGCGGACACCTGCTCAGGCCCGAGTAGCACGGCCTTGGAGCGCTAGAATAGCGCGCTTTGCGCGAGGGCCTCATTTGGAAGCGATTCTCGTCTCCATCGGTCTGGTCGCCCTGGCGGAGATGGGCGACAAGACCCAGCTCCTCTCCTTCCTGCTTGCAGCGCGGCTACGCAGCCGCTGGGCCATCATTTTCGGTATCCTGATCGCCACGCTGCTCAATCATGCTCTGGCCGGCAGCGTGGGCTATCTCCTGGGAGAGTGGATCGCGGGCGACGCGTTGATCTGGGTCACGGGCCTGGCTTTCATCGGGTTCGGCCTATGGGCGCTGCATCCAGACGCTCTTCTCGGGGATTTGCGCCTGCGCGGCGCAGGGCCGATCGTCGCGACAGCGATCGCATTCTTCGTAGCCGAGATGGGAGACAAAACACAGTTGGCTACCGTCGCGCTGGTGGCGCGCTTCCGCGCTCCGATCGAAGTCGTGCTCGGCACGACGCTGGGCATGCTGCTCGCCAACATCCCTGCCGTCTGGCTGGGAGAAAGACTGGCGTAGAGGGTGTCCATGACCGCGATGCGAATCCTGGCGGCGGCAGCGTTCCTGGGTGTCGGGGCTGCGACCTTGTTGACGCTGACGAAGGGTGCGAAATGAACTGCGAGCCGAGCCACGAGTCGGCGCGTTCGTGTCCGCGCTGCGGCCGCGATAACGCGTGTGGCTATGGAGGGCCTAGCCCTTGCTGGTGTACACGCGAGACCGACATTGCCTTGCCCGTGCCCTGGGGGCCGCAAGCCTGTTACTGTGTGGACTGCTTGCGCGAGCTGGGCGCAGGGCTTCGAAACCGCTCTACTTCACCAAAAGGACCGGCACCGGAGACAGGTGGATGACGCGGGCGGAAACCGAGCCGAGCAACATGTTCGAAATGCTGCCCAGCCCGCGAGTCCCCATCACCACCAGATCGCACCCGCGCTCCGCGGCGTAGCGAGCGATGCACTCGGGCTCCTCGCCGGCCACCACCTGCTCTGTGAACGGAACGCCCGTGCTCGCTAGCAGCTCGCGTGCCGTTTTCAGAACGGCCTTACCTTCTTCCTGATAGAACTCGTTGAGCTGATCCTGCGGGATGAATCTGCGCACGTTGCCCGACGCGATGCGGCGCTGAACGTTGAGCAAGTCGATCTGAACCGCATCCCGATACCTATAACGCGACGCGATCGCATAGCGCAACGCATGCAGCGCACCTTCGGAACCGTCTACCGGAACAAGGATACGCATCGTGGTGTGCCCGGTTGGCGCGCCGGCCGCAGTTCCAGACCCGCTACGGGCCGCTCAGCGCTGTCCAGATCGATCCGCCGCGCGGAAGCTCGCTAAAGAATGGACTTGGCGAGCTTCCCGATCTCTGCCGGGTTTCTGGTAATCCTGATCCCGCACTCCTCCATCACCGCCAGCTTCTCCGCGGCGGTGCCCTTGCCGCCGGAGATGATGGCGCCGGCGTGTCCCATGCGCTTGCCGGGGGGCGCAGTCACCCCGGCGATGAAGCCGACCACCGGCTTGCGCATATGTTCCTTGATCCAGCGCGCGCATTGTTCTTCGTCACTCCCGCCGATCTCACCGACCATCACCACGGCCTCGGTCTGTGGGTCGGCGTTGAACATCTTCATCACGTCGAGGTGCTTGAGCCCATTGACCGGGTCGCCACCGATGCCCACGCACGAGGACTGGCCCAGGCCCAGCGCGCTGAGCTGACCCACAGCTTCGTAGGTGAGCGTACCGGAGCGTGAGACAACGCCCACTGGGCCCTTCTTGTGGATGTGGCCCGGCATGATGCCGATCTTGATCTCGTCCGGCGTGATCACGCCCGGACAGTTGGGGCCGATCAATCTGGTGAGCGTGCCCCGCATCTTGTAGCGGGTGCGGATCATGTCTCGGACCGGAATGCCTTCCGTGATGCAAACGACCAGGTCGAGGCCGGCTTGTACGGCTTCGTCGATCGCAGCGGCCGCGAAAGGCGGCGGCACATAGATCACCGAGGCCGTAGCGCCCGTGGCGGCCTTTGCCTGCGCCACGGTTTCGAAGATCGGGATGCCCTCGAAGTTCTGACCGCCCTTGCCCGGGGTCACGCCGCCGACGAAGCAGTTCTTGCCCTGCGCATAAGCGGCACAGGCGTGTGTGTGAAACTGCCCGGTCTTGCCAGTGATGCCTTGCGTGATGACCTTGGTGCTCTTATCGATGAGAATCGCCATGTTCCACTCCATCGCAGCCGCCCGCCCGTGCATCTCCATGCCGATAGCATGGGATGCCAGCAGAGGTGAGGGGCCGGGGTCCGCCGCTAGCGCCCATCCCCGCGTGCCGCGCCGACCACCTGCTGCGCTGCATCGGCCATGTTCGAGGCGGAGAGGATCGGCAGCCCGGACTGGGCCAGGATCTGCTTGCCGAGGTCCACATTGGTGCCCTCCAGACGGACCACCAAGGGAACCGCCAACTCCACCTGACGCGCTGCCTCGACTACGCCCTGCGCGATCACGTCGCAGCGCATGATGCCGCCGAAGATATTGACGAGGATCGCCTGCACTCTGGGATTTTTGAGCATCAGCTTGAAGGCCTCGGTCACTTTCTCGGTCGTGGCCCCGCCGCCCACATCCAGGAAATTGGCCGGGGCGCCGCCATAGAGCTTGATGATGTCCATCGTGGCCATCGCCAGCCCGGCACCGTTGACGAGGCAGCCGATGTTGCCGTCCAAAGAGATGTAGGAGAGCCCGAACTTGGAGGCTTCGATCTCGGCCTCGTCCTCCTCGTCCAGATCGCGCATCGCGACGATGTCCGGATGGCGGTACAAGGCGTTGTCGTCGAAATTCATCTTGGCGTCCAGGGCAAGCACGCGATCGTCGGCAGTCAACACGAGCGGATTGACTTCGATCAGCGACGCATCGGTCTCGTCGAACGCGCGGTAGAGCGCCTGAAACAGCGCGGCCGCATCGAGGACTGCAGGCTCCGGGATCCCGACTTTGCGAGCGATGTCGGCCGCCTCGGGACCACTCAACCCGGACATGGGGTCGATCGTCATGTGGTGGATCTTCTCAGGCGTTCTGGCAGCCACTTCCTCGATGTCCATCCCTCCCTCGCTCGACACCATCAGCGCTACCCGCTGGGAGTCGCGGTCGACCACGATGCCGACGTACAGCTCTGTGCGAACGGCGGCGCCCTCCTCGATCAGGAGCCGCCGGACGATGCGTCCTTCCGGCCCGGTCTGGTGGGTGACGAGTCGCATCCCCAGGATGTTCGAAGCGAAGAGGCGAAGCTCCTCCATGCTGCGCGCGAGCTTCACGCCGCCACCTTTGCCGCGGCCGCCGGCATGGATTTGCGCCTTGACGACCCAGGTGGACCCACCCAACGTGTTTGCCGCGGCGAGTGCCTCCTCGACGCTGAAACAAGCAACCCCGCGTGGTGTCGCGACCCCGTAACGCCTCAGGATCTGCTTTGCCTGGTATTCGTGGATCTTCATTGGCTCGTCGGTCGGGTTAGCCCGGGTCAGGCACGGATCAGCACCATCGCAGCTGCCGCTCGCAGGTCCCAGAGGCGCCCCATCCCTGGAGAAGCCTGACCGCCGGCGGCAAAAGCGGTTGAAGTATAGCCGATGGGCTCCCCGCGCCCGGCGGACTGATGCCGGCCGCCCTTCCCTGGCCGGGAACCGCTAGCGGCCTGCGGCATCTGCGCGCCATCCGACGGCACACGGATTGACCCGATGCGTCACAAACTGCTCAAGTTGGGTGGAATACCGCCGATAACGGCAGCACAGTGGGTCGCTGCGCGTCACGCATCGGCCGCTGCTGAAGTGGGCTAACCCGTCCGAAAGGCGGGGGCGCAAAGTCACCGGTCTAAGGGAAGCAAATTCCTATGGCAGCGGGATTGCCAGTAGCGCGATGGACGAGGCACAGCGGCCGAAGCGGCCTCTCGCCGCGCTGCTGTCCCCTTCTCGGTTGGACCCTGCGACGACAGCCCGTCTCGCCCTACCAGATCCAGATTAGGAGGTCCGCATGCTGAGAGCAGTTCACGCCCACCGGGCTCATGACTTCCTCGAGTTCGCATCCAGCCTGGCCGTGGTGGCGCTAGCGCTCCTCGGAATGGGAGGCGTCGTCTATCACATACTCGCCCCAAACGGCTGGCTCCACCCTTGGCTGGCGCGCCTATGGGCCGATCACCCCGGGATGACCGCCCTCGTCCTGATCGGGGTCGCAACCATGGCGGTCGCGTCTCGATCGAAGGTACAAGGCCGGCCCGCCTTCAATGGCAGGAGCGATGCACCGCTGTATGTCTTTGTCGCGCTTGGCACTTTTTTCGTCGCCCGGTGGATCCTGAGCGGAGCGATGTAGGCGAGCCGACGAGCACGAACACGGTTCACGATTTCCTAAAGTTTTCCAGCAACCGTGCGTTATTGGTCTTAGGTCTCCTCCCCCTGTTGGGGAACTACGGGCAGCGGGTCTCCTCCCCCCAGCTGCCCTTTTTTTTGGCGGACCGCTGGGGACCCCAAAAAAAGCCTAAAGTTTCTTCAGCCGGTGTCGTTACTGGAATTGGTCTCCTCCCCTGTTGGGGAATTTGCGGGCAGCGTCCTCCTCCCTAGCTGCCCGCTTTCTTTTTCTGGGACACGCTCAGTTGCTTGGTGGGGTGCTCGGTGGGGCCGCCGGGGTCTGGCGCTCCTTGTAGAAGCGCTGGATCTCGGAGAAAGCCTGGTCGTGCCGCTCCTGCGCCTGCTGCTGCCGCGCCTTTGCCGCCGCCAGGTCCGCCTTGGCTTTGTCTACCTTCAACGTCTGCTCCTGAACCTGGCGTTCTAACCGAGCCAGGGAGTCCTGGGCCTCTTTCAGGGCCTTCTCGCTGCGCTTGGCGTCACCCGTAGCCTCCTGGAGTTGGTCGCGCGCATAGCTCAGGCGTTTCTGAGCCGCCGACAGCGACTGCTCGTCAGCGCCGTGAACCGCAAGCGCCAGGAGCCCCGTGCAGCAGAACAGCAGCAGACTCGCGCGGCGGGTTGTGAAGCGACGTGGGAGGAAGGGTGCGGGCATCTGGTTGACCCCTGATGATGGAGCGGAAGCACCCCCGGACACTGGTGCCGGATAGAGGACTTGAACCCCCGACCTTCGCATTACAAGTGCGCTGCTCTACCAGCTGAGCTAATCCGGCGCGGACGTATTATGCCGGCCTCGGGGCTACCGCGCTATTTGACCACCTGGAGCCGTGGCCGCCCGCCGGAGGGCGGGCTCGGCTTATCTCCGCCACCGGACTTGCCTGCCGGCTCACCGCTCTTGGCGGGCATCGAGACCACCGGGGTTTCCGACGCCGAAGAGTGAAAGGCCATGCCTTGGCCATTCTCCTTGGCAAAGATGCCGACCACCGAGGCGACCGGGACCGAGACTTCGCGCGAAGCGCCGTTGAAGCGCGCGGAGAATTGGATCAGCTCATTGCCGATCTTGAGGTTGCGCGTCGCGTCCGAGCTGATGTTGAGCACGATCTCTCCGTTGCGCACGTGTTCCAGCGGCACGCGCGTGTCGCCGTCCACCTTGACCGCGATGTAGGGCGTAAGACCGTTGTCCACGCACCATTCCCAGATCGCGCGCAGGAGGTAGGGAGTGGTGGAGGACGGATCTTTCATTTGCGCATCACCTTTTCCGAGGGCGTCAGCGCCTCGATGAAAGCCGGGCGGCTGAAGATGCGCTCGGCGTACTTCATGAGAGGCGCGGCCTGCTTCGGAAGCTGGATGCCATAATAGTCCAACCGCCACAGCAGCGGTGCAATCGCGACGTCGAGCATGGAGAACTCGTCGCCGAGCATATACTTCTGCTTGACGAACACCGGGGCGATCTGCGTCAAGCTGTCGCGGATCACGATGCGCGCGCGGTCGGCGGTCTTCTGCGGGCCTTTTTCGATGGTATCGATGTGGCAGAACAGCTCCTGCTCGAAGCGGAACAAGAACAGCCGGGCGCGCGCACGCATCACCGGGTCCGCCGGCATGAGCTGCGGATGGGGGAACCGATCGTCGATGTACTCGTTGATGATGTTCGACTCGTACAGGATCAAGTCGCGCTCCACGAGAACCGGGACCCGGTTATACGGGTTCATGACGGCCAGATCTTCGGGCTTGTTGTACAGATCGACGTCGACGATCTGAAAATCCATGCCCTTTTCGTACAGAACGATGCGGCAGCGCTGGCTGAAAGGGCAGGTAGTGCCCGAGTAAAGCGTCATCATAGGGAACTCGAGGGCGCCGGTGGAGATCAGTGGACGTCCTTCCAGTACTCGCGCTTGAGCAAGTAAACGGGCACGAACAGCACGCCGAGGAAGATAAGGACTGCATACCCGACGCGCATGCGGGTTTCGCGTGCAGGTTCTCCCATGTATACCAAGTAATTCACGAGGTCGGCAGCGAGCTTGTCGTATTCCAGCGGGGATAGCTTGCCCGGGGACTGGAGTATCAGAGTATTAACCTGTTCCTCTCCCTGTTTCTCGGCCTTTAGTACCTGTTCTCCCTGGAGCTCCCACAGCGCGTGCGGCATGGCCACGCTGGGGAAGACGAGGTTGTTCCAACCCGTGGCGGTCTTCTCGTCTCGGTAGAAAGTGCGCAGATAGGTGTAGAGCCAGTCGGCGCCGCGCGACCGCGCTACAACGGACAGGTCCGGCGGCGGAACGCCGAACCAGCTCTTCGCGTCGCTCTTGCGCATCGCCACCCCCATCGGGTCGCCGATCTTGGTCGTCGCGAACGTCAGGTTGTCGCGAATCTGCTGCTCGGTAAGCCCCAGGTCCACCAAGCGCTGATAGCGCATCGCCTCCGCGCTGTGGCAGTTCAGGCAGTAGTTCACGAAGACTCGGGCGCCGCGCTGGATGGAGATCGTGTCTTGGGGATCGATCGGCGCACGGTCGAGCCTCGGCTCTTCGCTCGCAATAGCCCCCAGTGGGAGCGCCAGCAGAAGTAGCAACGTACTCGCTCTAATCGGTAGGCCCTTGGCCACTGGATTCAGCCTCTAGTCGGTGACCCTCTCGGGCTCGGGTTTGGTCTTGTCGATGCGGCTGTACCACGGCATCAGCAGGAAAAACGCGAAGTAGATCAGCGTGAGGACCCGAGCGATCCAGGTCGCGGCAATAGTGGGTTGCTGCGTGCCGAGGTAACAGAGCCACAGGAAGCTCACGACGAAGCAGGCAAGCGCGAACTTGTAGATGGGGCCTTTGTACCGGACCGACTTCACGGGGCTGCGGTCCAGCCATGGCACAAAGAAGAAGATCAGGACAGCGGCTCCCATCACAGCAACCCCCCAAAACTGGCTTCCCAAGAACGCCGGTACGGCCCGCAACATCGCGTAGTAGGGGGTGAAATACCAGACGGGGGCGATGTGGGCCGGCGTCTTGAGAGGATCGGCGGGGATGAAGTTGTTGTGCTCGAGGAAGTACCCTCCCATGTCTGGCGCAAAGAAGATGATCAAGCTGAACACGGCGAGGAACACGACCACCCCGACCAGATCCTTGAGCGTGTAATAGGGGTGGAACGGGATCCCGTCGAGCGGCTTGCCCGTGACCGGATCCTTGGTCTTCTTGATCTCCACTCCGTCGGGGTTGTTCGAACCCACTTCGTGCAAGGCGATCAGGTGCACGACCACCAGCGCCAGCAACACGAGGGGAACGGCGATCACATGAAACGCGAAGAAGCGGTTGAGCGTGGCATCGGACACGACGTAGTCGCCTCGGATCCAGATCGCCAGGTCCTCGCCGACGATCGGAATGGCGCCGAACAGATTTACGATCACCTGCGCTCCCCAGTACGACATCTGCCCCCATGGGAGCAGATACCCGAAAAACGCCTCCGCCATCATGCACAAGTAGATGGACACCCCGAGCAGCCAGATCAACTCGCGGGGCTTGCGATGCGAGCCGTAGATCAGACCCCGGAACATGTGCAGGTAGACCACCACGAAGAACAGCGAGGCGCCGGTGGAATGGATGTAGCGGATCAACCAGCCGCCCGGCACGTCCCGCATGATGTATTCGACCGACTGGAATGCCTGCGAAGCGTCGGGCTTGTAGTTCATCGTGAGGAAGATTCCGCTCACGATCTGAATCACCAGGACCAGCAGGGCGAGCGACCCGAAGTAGTACCAGAAGTTGAAGTTCTTCGGCGCGTAATACTCGCTGAGGTGCTCCCGCCAAAGAGTCGACAGGGGAAACCGGTCGTCGATCCACTGGAGGAGGGCCTGGGCCTTGCTCATCCGCTACGCTCCTTTCCCATCGTCGCCGATCAGTAACCGTGTGTCGCTCAGGAACCGGTACGGGGGCACCTCGAGATTTGCGGGCGCCGGGACATCCTTGAACACGCGGCCGGCGAGGTCGAACTTGGAGCCGTGACAGGGGCAGAGGAACCCCCCAAGCCATCCCTCGTCCATCCCACTTGCCGGACCAGCCTGCAGCTTATCGGTCGGAGAACAGCCGAGATGAGTGCAAATACCTACCAGGACTAAGTACTCGGGCTGGATCGAACGGAATTCGTTCTTGGCGTACTCCGGTTGCCGCGAGCCATCGGAGTTGGGATCGGCGAGCAGCGGATCCGACTTCCGCACATCCGTCAGCATCTCCTGCGTGCGGTGGACGACCCAGATCGGCTTGCCCCGCCACTCGGCGCGGATCATCATTCCAGGTTCCACCTTCGAGATATCGACCTCAACCGGCGCGCCGGCCGCCCTCGCCCGAGCGCTGGGCAGCATGCTGGCCAAGAACGGCACCGCCGCTCCGATTACGCCGATGCCCCCGACCACGCTTGTGGCCACAAGGAGACGTCGCCGCTTCCCGTTCTGGACTCCGGAATCTGCCATGCGAACGATCCCCACCGGCGAAGTGCAAAAAAAGCGCTATCTTAACGAAAAGGTCATGGCGATTACAGCATTGGACAGGTAAGTCCTTGGGCGGATGGAGAAAAGACAAAAAAACCGCGCAACGCCGAAGGCCGAGCCACCCGGTCGGAGGCCTACCACCCAGGCGCTCGCGGCCCGTCCATCGCGGCGTGTAGTCGCCAAGTCCACGATTTGGGCGATGCGGCAAAAAAAAAGCGCAATCCACTAGGATTGCGCGAATTTCCACCAAAGGAGGAGGATGGAAACGAAGTCGAAAGGCCTCAACTCTGCTGGCCTCACAACCCGTTTTATTGTGCTGCAAAACGAGCGTCGCTGCAAGCTCTTTTGTGCATTGCAGCTATCGCAGCGCAGCGACAGACTGTGGAGCTCGGAGACCATATCCTCGCAGCTGCCAGGACCGGCCCTCCCGCTGCCGAGCGGGACGCCAGCTCGTTGCTGCGCCGGCATCGGCTAAGATTCTCGTTCTCCAGCGTTGGCCCGTACACGGAGGCACAAAGGTGAGAGTCCGCATCAAGTGGATTGAGAATGTCAGCTTCCTTGCCGAGACCGAAAGCAGTCACGCACTGATCATGGACGGTGCTCCGGAGGCGGGGGGACGAAACCTCGGGCCGCGCCCCATGGAGACCGTGCTGGCTGGCACTGGCGGCTGTACCGCTTTCGACGTGGTAACGATCCTGCGCAAGGCCCGACAGCAGATCGAGGATTGCGTGGTGGAGATCGACGCCGACCGCGCGTCAACGGATCCTCGCGTGTTTACGCGTATCCATTTTCACTTCGTGATTGCGGGCAGCGGGGTGGACCGGACGCAAGTCGAGCGGGCCATTCAACTGTCGGCGCAGAAATATTGCTCGGCGTCCATCATGTTGGCCAAGACGGCGCAGATCACCCACGACTTCGAGATCCGGGAAGTCGGACAAGCGACCGTGAGCCCGCAGTAAATCGGCGGCGTCAGAGCCAGTGGGACGTGCCGGTCATCGCTTTCGCGGTGAGCCACATCGCGAACTTGACGATGCCGGGCAGGTCCGTTGCGCCTTGGCGGCGGGCGTTCACGGCGTGCCTTGCTTCGTCGCGCTTCATCTGCTCGACGATCGCCCGGCTCCGGCGGTCCTGCGGTGGCAGTCGGCCCAGGTGGGAATCCAGGTGCGCTTCCACTTGACACTCCGTTTCGGCGAGAAACCCCAGATTCCAGCGATCTCCCAGCAGTCCGGACACCGCGCCGATCGTGAACGAGCCTGCGTACCAGATCGGGTCAAGAAGGCTGCGGCTTGCGCCAAGTTCATCGAGGCGGCGCTGGGTCCAGGCGAGGTGTTCCATCTCCTCCCGCGCCGCACCTTCGAGTAGCCCTCTCACCCGGCTGTCTCGTGCAACCGCGATCTGCCCCTGATACAAGGCCTGAGCACACACCTCACCACTATGGTTCACCCGCATTAGCCGGCCTGATAAGCGCCGCTGATGTTCGTCCAAAGCCGGATCCGAAATGGATTCCCCAGGTACGGGGCGAGCCGAGCGAGGCGGCGCGAAGAGCGTACGCAGGGCGCCATCCAAGGCCACGATGACCCGGTCAGCGCTGCGCAGATGGCCCGGCTTTCGTTCCGCTCGATGCGTCTCGTTCATCTGCTTCGCGCGCGGAGCCTCTGCGGAACGTTCGCAAGTCGCAGAGCACCGGCTACGCTCTCGGTCCAACGAGGTCCGACGTGGGAGTCACGCATACGCTGGGGGCCGGGTGGGAGGCCTGCATCAACGCCGTGCGCTCATCCCGTCGTACATGCGCTAGAGCCACAGGGAGCAGCTGGAAAAGCCCGCGCCGCGCACCGACTGCACGATCGACGTACGCGGTCACGGCACAGCGTTACGGTGCTTCGTCATCTGCGCGGCATCGGATCGGGCGCCACCAGCGGCTTCCCGCTGCGTGCCCATGCCAAAGTGCCACCTTGCAGGTTATACACCCGCTGGAACCCCTGCTGCGCGAGCCACGCGCAGGCCTGCGCAGAGCGCCCTCCGGATTGACAGTACACGACCGTCACGCTGTGTGGATCCAGCTCGGTGTAACGCCCCGGTAGCAGGTGCAAGGGGATATGCTTCGCACCCTCCAGCATACCCCGGGCGACCTCGGCGTCCGTTCGCACATCCAATAGCGTCACCGCACCGTCTCCGCGGAGCTGCTCGAGCTGTGCGACGTCGATCTGGTTGAGAACAGACATGGCTGCGCGCTGAGTATTGCCCCGTAATGATACCAGCGGAGACCGTCACCCCACAGCCGGAGCTTTTGGCACCGGCCGACTGCAAAAACCAGCGGGAGGGAACCGGTGTGCCGGCGCAAGCGGGCGGGTGTCGCGAAGCGGGCGCCCTGGTGCAATGTCGGCCCCTAAACGGGCAGGAGGCTAGTCCCGGTCGTAAAGGAGCTGAGCGAGGCGCACGTTGCTCGCTTCCAGGCGCGCGACGAGCAGTTCGAGGAATGCGGCGGTGAACTGGTGCCTGCAGCTCTCGGTGGCTGCATTCAACGCATCGGCTCGGATCTCGATCGCAGTGATCTCACTCACGCTTGCCACGGAGGCGCTGCGCTTGAACTGCCGCCGGCCGAGATAGGCCATCTCCCCGAAGCACTCCCCGGCTTTGAGCACGCTCAACACGCGATCGTTCTTCGTCACCTTCACCTCACCGGAGGACAAGATATAGAAGGAAGTCCCGGTCTCGCCCTCCCGGATCAGCATGGTATCGGGAGGAATACGGTACCAATTGGAGATGTGCAACGCCTGCCAGATGTCGACGTCGCTGAAGTTGCGGAAGAACTCAAGCCGGCGCAAGGTGTTGAATTTTTCGGTGTCGGGGACCGGCTGCTCAGGGGTTTGCAGGTTGTTGAAGACCCGCACGAGGTCCTGCGCCATCTCCTCCCAGGTCTGGTAGCGGTTCTCCAGCCGCTTCTGCAGAGCCTTCTTGACGATCTGATCGACTGCCGCCGGGATCTCGGGCCGGAAGATGCTCGGCGGCGGCGGGTCGACGTTGATGATCTGAAATACCATGCTGTAGTTGTTGGTCGCCTTGAACGGCAGGCTCCCGGTGAGCAGCTGGTACATGACCACACCGAGCGAGAAGATGTCGGTCTGATGCGTCAGTTGCTGCTCCTGCACCTGCTCCGGCGACATGTACGCCGGGGAGCCGATACCGGTCACCTGGGTCGTCTCGACGGCGCTCGTCAGGGCTGCGCCGAAGTCGGAGATCTTGATATCCGTGTCCTTCGAAAGCAGGATGTTGGCGGGCTTGATATCTCGGTGAATGACGCCGTGTCGGTGAGCGTAGTCGAGCGCTTTGCAGCACTTGAACGCGATCTCGATGATCTTGTGGATCGGCAACAGCGTGTCGTGCTTGGTGTGCTGTTCGAGGGTCCCACCATCGACATATTCCATGACGATGTAGCTTCCCTCGTCGTCTGCGACGGCGTCGTAGATCGCACAGATGTGCGGATGCGACAGCTTGCCCGCGAGTGACGCCTCGGTCAGGAACAGCTTGCGAAACCGCTTGCCGTGCTCCTTGTCCCCGAGCACTTCCCGTTGGACGACCTTGACCGCGACCTTCCGGTTGGCGAACGGGTCCACGCCGAGATATACCGCGCTGGTGGCGCCTTTGCCCAGGTCTTTGAGGATCTGGTATTTGCCGATCTTCGGGACCGCCCCTTGCGCCGGGGGCGGATCTTGAATCTCTGACTCGATCGCGAGCGCCATCCTTAACAAATCCTTGAAATCATCAACTGAGGTGATTGTATTGGAAGGGTTTCCAGCTCAAGTTTCGCCCCCGGATCGCCGGCGATGCTGCCGGAATCCAGTGGCGCTTCAGGTCGCGCAATGCTGTGCACGAACTGGACCAGGTGCTCCGATCCAAGGTGTGGGAGTGCCGGGGCAGCCGGCCTGCCCGTCGTCCAAACACACTCCCGCGGGGAAATTTCTCAACCGTACTACTGGCGCTCCTGCCTGCGCCGCTCGGCGTCGCGTGCCCGGAGCTCCCTCAGACGGGACTCGGCGCTGGACATCTGGTAGAAGTCTCCATCTCCGGCTTTCAGACCGATCTGAAGCTGCTCGATCGCGGCGGGAAGAACGCCCATGGCGACGTACGCTTCGGCGAGTGCGCGGTGTTGCTGAAGCCTTTGACCGAGCGCTGCATAGCTCTCCGCCTGTAGTTCGTACAGCCGGCGGTCGGGGCTACCGCTCTCCTGCGCGTTCAGGACCACCTGCAGCGCATCCATCGGACGCTTGGAGTCCAACAAGACGCGCGCGTACTCATAGGTGATCGCGCGGGAACGGAGGAAGCGCTTGTTGGCCGTGGAGAACAGGTCCAGTGCACCGCGCAGATCCCCAGCGGCGGCCTTGGCACGACCCACCAATGCCACCACCATCGCATTCTGCCCGGCCTCGGAAAGCAGCGTGTCTGCTTCTCGCTGGGCGCGTTTGTAGTCCTTTACACCCAGCAAGGCCAGCACCAGTCCATACCGTGCCGGGACATCCGACACCGCCTTCTTCTCGATCAGGATGTCGTCGAAATAGACCACGGCGTCCCGCGGGCTGAGTGCGCGCGCCTGTAGGCGTGCGCGCACGAGCTGGAACTCGAGACTGTCTGGGATCTGGCGGTAGGGGATGTTCTGAACGCGGTTCTCTGCGTCCGCGATGCGCTCGGAAGTGAGTGGGTGGGTGCGGGCGTAAGAAGGTGCGTTGGTTTCAACCAACCGATACGCCCGCTGGAGCCGCTCCAGGAACGCGGGCATGGCGTGCGGATCGTACCCGGACTTCTCAAGAATCTGTATGCCGATCCGGTCCGCCTCACGCTCGTTGTCGCGCGTAAAGTTGACTGCAGTCTGATATGTCGCGTATTGGCCTGCTGCAGCGGCGGCCTGCGCGAGGTCTGGGCTCGCGCGCGAAGCCAGGATCGCGAGCGCAATGGCCGCCAAGGAGGCGAGCCCAGCCTGCTTCTGCTGGTTAAAAAGGCGCGCGATGTGGTGCTGAGTGACGTGCGAGATTTCATGTGCGAGCACGGCAGCCAACTCGGATTCGCTTTGGGCCGTCTGGATCAACCCGCTATTGACACCGATGAACCCCCCTGGCAGCGCAAAGGCATTCACCATCTTGTCGCTGAGGACGAAGAACTCGAAATCTTGACTGGGGTTGGGGCTGTTCGACGCCAGCTTGTAGCCGAGCGCATTGATGTAGTCCGACACCTCTGGATCGTCCAGGTATTCGCGGCTCGCGCGGATCTCCCGCATGATCCCTTCGCCGAGCTGGCGTTCCTGCTGCGGACTGATCGTTGCCTGGGACACGTCGCCGAGCTCGGGCAGATCGTCGGCCCAAGCCGAGCCGAGCGTCGCAAAGAGCCCACACCAGAGGACCGCCAACTTCATGCTGCTATGATACGCTGTGACTTAGACAAGTTTCGTCGCACGAAGCGGCCACCGAACGATCCCCAGCCTCTGCGCCTGACCCATCGATGGCTGATCTCTCTCATTTCGATCCCGCCGGCCAAGCACATATGGTCGACGTCGCCGATAAGCAAGAGACCCATCGAGTGGCGGTGGCCGCCGGACGAATCGTGATGCAACCGGCCACACTGACACTGATCCTGAAAGGCAACAGCAAGAAGGGGGACGTGCTCGGCGTTGCACGGATCGCCGCGATCCAGGCGGCGAAACAGACGGCGGACCTGATCCCTCTTTGCCACCCCATCCCGCTGACGCGCGTCGCGGTCGACTTCGACGTGGACGCGCAAGCAAGTGCGGTGCGGTGTGTGGCGACGGCGGAGACGGTGGGCCGCACCGGCGTCGAGATGGAGGCTTTGACCGCCGCCACCGTCGCTCTGCTGACGATCTACGACATGTGCAAGGCGGTGGACCGCGGCATGCACTTCGAGGACATCCGCTTGCTCGAAAAACGAGGGGGGCGCTCCGGACATTGGAGTGCAGCCGACGCATCCGCACCCGATCAATCCTAGCGGTTGATGCGAACCCGGTTGCCCGCGTTGCAGTCTTAGGTTGGCACGATGGCGAAACTCCCCGGGGTAGCCGCAGCGTGGCTTGCAGCCCGTGGCGCGTTGGGGTTGGTCGCATTGCTGGTCGCGTTTGCGGCGCAGGCAACCTCGCATCCCGGCGAAAAGCCGAATGGGCGTGCACTGGCGCAGGACGTCTATAAGGGCAACTGCCTCGCCTGCCATCAGATCCCCGGCGACGCAACGGCGGTCACGCGCGCCAACATCGGGCCGCCGCTCAGTCGGATGCGCGAACGCTTCCCCGATCGCGCGGCGCTGCGCAGACAGATCTGGGATGCCACTGAGCGCAACCCGCAGACGGTGATGCCGCCATTCGGCAAGCACGCGGTGCTGACGGAACAAGAAATCGACCTCATCGTCGACTATCTGTACCAGTACTGAGCAATCGGAGGAGGATCACATGTGGTGGATGCGGCGCGTCGCGCTCCGGCGCTTAGGGGCGGGCGCGGGCTTGTGCGCCGCGGCCTTAGCAGGACTGCTACGCCCACTCCTGGCCGTCGCTGCACAGTGGAACAAGACAGCGTTCGAAGCGCAGATACTGGCCGATGCGTTGAAGGAGCTCGGGCTGAGCGACCTGGAAGAGAGCGCGGATATCGTGATCAAGGCGCCGGAGATCGCGGAAAATGGCGCCCAGGTCCCGATCGAGCTCTCTACGCGGATCCCCGGTGCGCAAGCGATCTATATCTTCGTCGACAAGAATCCACAGCCGTTTGCCGCCGGCTTCGGTTTCATGGACGGAGCCGAGCCCTTCGTATCCACGCGCATCAAGATGGCGGAGACCTCGGTGGTGCGCATCATCGTCGGCGCCGGGGAGAAGCATTACATGGCATCTCGCGAGGTGAAGGTGACCATCGGTGGCTGCGGAGAATGACCTGAGCGGAGAGCATCAATGGCACAACCGATCCGGATGCGGGTGAAGCTCGTCGGCGACGAAGCCGACGTCCGCGTTCTCATCGAGCACCCGATGGAGACTGGATTGAGAAAGGATCCGGCCACCGGCGAGTTCGTGCCGATGCACTTCATTCAAACGATGACCGCAACGCTCAATGGCAAACCGGTGCTGGAGGCGCAGTGGAGCCGGGCGGTCGCGCGCAACCCCTATGTGCAGTTTCGTATCCGGGGCGCCAAAGTGGACGACGAGATCGGTATCGCGTGGGTGGACAACCGCGGCGAGACCAACAGCGCGACGACCAAGGTGCCAGCGCCGCATTAGCACCAGGACGATCCGCGTACAACCCTCCGACCGAGCATGCGGCTGCGGAGCCTCGACCGATCCGGCGCCAGCGCACAGGGCAGCGGCCGGTGCCGTGCGCGCGGAAGTTCGTATCGCAGTGTTGCCAAGCGCTTGGGAAGCGCGAGCAGACGCCTGAGGGGGGCCATCCGTGTTGCGTTTGGCATGGTTCTGACGTCGCTTCCGCTCGCATCCCCGGCGAATCCCGAGACCGACCGCCAGCAGCTGATCGAGTTCTTCCAGCACCGCTTTCCCGGCGTTCCCCTCGACGACTATGTTTACGGGGCTCTGATCGTCAACGCGGATGGCCGAGAGCAGTACGAGCAGATCATGGAGTTTCCCCCTTTCATCGGCGAGATCGAGATGGGCAAGAAGCTCTGGGAGGCGCCGTTTCGCAACGGAAAGACCTTCTCCGGTTGCTTCGAGCATGCCGGGCGCGGCGTGGCGGCCAACTACCCTTACTTCGACGAGAAGTTGGCCAAGGTCGTGACCTTCGAGAACGCGCTGAACGCCTGCCGACGCGCCAACGGCGAGTCCGAACTCGAGTATGGCGATCGCAGCACGATGGGGGCGCTCACGGCCTACGCCCGATCCTTGTCGGATGGAGCGCGCATGAATGTACGCGTAGACACGGTCGCTGCGCAGGCCAAGTACCAAGCCGGGCGCGACCTGTTCTTCCGCCGCATCGGTCAACTCAACGCAGCATGCGCCGGTTGCCACGTGTACAACGCGGGCAACATCATGCGCATGGAGATCATCTCCCCAGCGCTGGGCCAGGCGACACACTGGCCGATTTTCCGCGGCGGGGAGGAGCTCATGACCTTGCAGGGCCGCTTCAAGCGGTGCATGGAGCAAATGCGCGCGGAGCCCTTCAAATACAACAGCGAGGAATGGAATAACCTCGAGTATTTCCTCTCCTACCTCAGCAACGGGCTCCCGCTGAAGGCTTCGGTGTTCCGCAAGTAGCCTCGGTGATCCGTCGCTGCACCCGGGCCTCGCTGACGATCCGGGCCTACGGCGGAGGATTCCTCACGAGATCTCGGGTTCGGCGGACACGCCGCTGCCACGGCCAACCGTCGCCTCCAATTGGTGGCGCGGCATCCGGCGAACGAAGACTCGTCAGTCCCGTCAGCGCCGGGGTGCGTCCTGGCATCCTTCCTGCTGCGTCTCACACTCTCCCGCCCGGCACGCCATGCCCTAAAGCGCACGCTCGCCACGACGATGACTACCCATGATTCCAGGGCGTCGCTGGATGCCGCTGACGCCCGGGAACAGACGAGGCGCTGGTATATCGCGCCGGCGCCGCGGTTGTCATATGCACCACGAAGGATCGATGGATGAAGCGAGGCATCTCGCTCGCCTGCCCGTTTTACAACGAAGCCGGTTCGGTGGCGCTCTTCTTCTCGAGAGTCATCCAGGTGCTGGAACACCTGGGACTGCCCTTCGAGATCGTCTGCGTAAACGACGGCAGCAAGGATGCGACGCTCGACGAACTGTTCCGCGCGCAGGCAGCCGACCACCGGATCGTCATCATTGACCTGTCCCGGAACTTCGGGAAAGAGGCGGCACTGACGGCCGCGATCGATCATGCGCGCGGTGAAGCGGTGATCCCCATCGACGCGGACCTGCAAGACCCCCCAGAGCTGATCCCTGCCCTGGTCAATAAGTGGCGTGAAGGCTACGACGTGGTGATTGCGCGCCGCGCGAGCCGCTCCAGCGATCGTCTCATGAAGCGGCTCACCGCGACGTGGTTTTATCGACTCCACAACGCGATTTCCGAAATCGACGTGCCGGCAAACGTCGGGGACTTCCGGCTGATGGATCGGCGGGTCGTCGAGACGCTGAAACGCTTGCCCGAGCGCAGACGGTTCATGAAGGGCCTGTTCGCGTGGGTCGGGTTTCGCACCGCAGTGGTCGAATACTCGCGCGAAGCCAGGGCAGCAGGCGACACGAAGTTCTCCGGCTGGCGGTTGTGGAACCTTGCGCTAGAGGGCATTACGTCCTTCTCCACCGTGCCTCTGAGGTTGTGGACCTACATCGGGTCCGCAGTGGCTGTGGCATCGTTCCTGTATGCAAGCTTCATCGTCCTGCGCACCTTGATCCTGGGCGTGGACGTGCCCGGCTATGCCTCCCTGCTGAGCGTCATCCTATTCCTGGGCGGCATCCAACTGATCGGGATCGGCGTGCTGGGCGAATACATCGGCCGCATCTACAGCGAGGCGAAGCAGCGCCCCGTCTACGTCGTGCGTGACATTTATGGAGCCGCGCATGGATCCCGATCTGTACCGGGAGATGGCCGAGATCCAGCAAGAGCATTGGTGGTTTAGAGCGCGGCGGGAAATCCTGGCCCGCGTGATCGCGCGCTTGGGTCTGCCAACGCAGGCGGACGTGCTGGAAATCGGCGCCGGTACGGGCGGGAATCTCGCCATGCTGACCCTCTACGGGAAGGTTTCGGCTGTCGAGATGGACCCGTTCGCCCGCGACTACGCGTCACAGATGTCGGGCATTCCCGTCGCCTGCGGATGTTTGCCCGATGCTCTGCCCTTCGCCGACAAGGCCTTCGACCTGATCTGTCTGTTTGATGTCCTGGAGCATATCGACAACGATTGCGACGCGCTCAGGCGGGTCCACGCTTTGCTCAAGCCCGGCGGCCGGGCCGTGGTCACCGTACCGGCCTACCAGTGGCTCTATGGCCCGCATGACCGCGCTCATCATCATGTCCGCAGATACACCGCAACGCAGTTGGCTTTGCAGGCTCGCGGCGCCGGGCTCACCGTGATGAGGAGCGGCTACTTCAACGCCCTCCTGTTCCCTCCGATCGCTCTGCATCGGCTACATCAGATCTTGACCGGACGACGCGAGGGCCATGACGCCACGCTTCCGGGTCGGGTCACCAATGGCATCCTGCATGCAACCTTCCGCCTCGAGAAATACATCGTCCCCTTCACGCTGTTCCCCTACGGCACCTCGGTGCTGGCAGTACTTGCGCGGGAGAGCCCCGAGATCACCCGTTCGCAGACAGGGGTGGCGCTTCGCGATGGTCGGCGCCGCGTGCACGATACTGCATCTCCTGGTCGCTACCCTGCTGATAGAACGGGGCCGCTGCGCTGCATGGGCAGCGAATGGCGTGGCGTTCACGGCAGCCACACTAACCTCGTATTGGCTCAACAGCATCTGGACCTTTGAGGCCCCTCTGGCGGTCGCGTCGCTTTCGCGGTTCGCTTCCGTCGCGGCAATCGGGCTCATGCTCACGGTTGCGATCACGAGCGCGATCACCGCAGCCGGTTACCACTATCTGGTTGGCATCGCGGCGGTCGTCGCAATCGTGCCGGTCATGAGCTTTGTCCTGCATCGCCTGTGGACCTATCGAGTCCGATCCACAGCCAAATCGCGGCACGTGTGAGCCGAATCCTGCAGATCAGCATGCACTTGACGCTTCGCTCAACTTCTCAGGCTGCGCCTCGCTGCGCGGGTGGACTGGAAGCGGCAGTTTCACGTCGCTCGCCAGGCGTGAAAGGGGGTGTCGAATGAGCGTTCGATCCGGTCCGCAACTCAGCCCGCAGGATTCCGGCGAGGGCGTCGCGGAGTTCATCGTCTTGCTGGTCCTCGCCGTGGCTCTGGGGCTGAGGCTGGTGCACATCACGTACATGCTGCCTAGCCCGCTCACGTTCCAGCGCGGCCCCGATGAAGAGTACTACCTTCGTTTCGGGCAGGCCGTCGCCGGCGGCGGCAGCGACACCGCAGAGTTTGCCTTCATGGACCCAGCATATGGTTACATTCTCGGTCTGATCTTCAAGCTGCTGGGAGCAAATGTCTACGTCGTCTACCTCGTGCAAGCCCTGCTCGACACGCTTACCACGTACTGCATCTTTCTAATCGGCCGCGAGCTGGGACATCCTCGAGGCGGTGTGTATGGAGCGCTCGTCTATGCGTTGACCTGCACGGCGCTGTACTTCTCCGCCACTCTGCTCAAGGCGACGTGGGTCGCGAACTTCATGACCCTGTGGGTGTTATTCAGCCTGGTGCTACTGCGCACCCAGAGGCTCGCCCCGTGGGTGTTCTTCGGGTTGTTATGCGGGTACGGCGTCGCGTTGCGTGCCAACCTGCTCATGATGGCCGGGTTGGCGGCTCTCCTGCTGGCCTGGTTGAGCCGCGGCTCACGCGAAGGAGCCCTTCGCGCAACGGGGATCCGACTCGGTTTCCTCGGCATTGGCCTCACGGTGCCGCTGCTATTGCTCTCGCTGCGCAACGATCGCATCTCGGGCACATTCTCTCCGCTTCCCAACAACGGCGGTGTAGTCCTGCATCACCTCTATAACCCCGAGAATCCGCGCGCTTCGCTGGTGCTGCCCAAGTTCGTGAAGTTCGCTACGCCCACGCAGATCTGGACCGACTATTCCCGCGAGGCCGAACGCCGAGTGGGTCACCCTCTGAATCCGCACGAAATCGATCGGTATTGGCGGGGAGAGGCGGTTGCGTATATCGTCTCGCACCCAACCGACGTGCTTCGGAACGCAGCCCGGAAGCTGTTGGAATTTGTCGCCTACACCGAAGTCCCCAACAATCGCTCGCTGCTCCAGGACCGCCTATTTTCCCCAGTCCTCGGTGCACTGCCTTCCCCATTCGGGTGGTTGCTGGCGCTCGGCCTACCCGGGATCGGGGTCCTCCTCTATCGAGATCGTCGCGCTGTTCTGGTCATGGCACCGATTGTCGTGGCCGCGGCCACGGTGGCCGTATTCTTCTCCGAGGATCGATTCCGCTTCCACGCGGTCCCGATGTTGGCTCTGGGCGCCGGCCTGTTCCTCGAGGATCTGCACGGATGGATAAAGACCGGACGGACGCGCGCGTTGGTCATGGGCAGTGTTGCTTCCGCCCTAGTGGGCGGCGCATCCGTGCTGCTTGCAACACAGCTGCCGCAGCCGCACGTCGTCTGGGATCGCGTGATCTGGGGCTATCTCAAGATGAACAGCAGGAATGCAATTGCGCCCGCAAAGGCGCTCGCGCTGCAAGTGCAAGCGGAGGAGCCGGCCAACGCAAGGGTTCAGGAGGCGCTCGCGTATATCGCAGCCGCTGAAGGGAGGTATCAGGATGCGATCGGATATTATCGTCGAACCGTCGCGTTGCGACCCGACGACGATGTCGCGCACTACAACCTTGCGAAAGTGCTGGTAAAGGTCGGCGAGCATGAGCGAGCCTTGGAGGAGGCAGCCATCGCCGCAAGGCTGGAGCCGCTGCCGGAGTATCGGCGGTTGCTGGACGAACTAGGTGTGAAGAGCGGCCAGAAGGAAGAGCCTGGCAGGCAGGAGCGGCCGTCGCTCCTTAGGTGACCCTGCCGCTCGCCGGCAAGACGTCTGCCGCCAGGGCGACCTCGCTGCGCCGGTGCAAACCTAGCCAGTCCGCAGATCCAGCTCGAGTGCCGGGCGCGCCAGATGGTTACGCGGCTCCTCCCTCAGAAGATCCCGGAAGCGGTCGCAGCCCCGCATCTCCGCTCCGGCGACTGTCGAGCATCCGCGTCGCGGTCCAGGCAGCAGGCCGGAGTCTGGCACCACCTGCGCGCAATGGATCCTACCGTCTCCCGCGCCTGGACAAGCTCAAAACGAGGCCATGCGTGACCTCGCTCGCGAAGGCGTCGGTGTAGCCGAGTTCCTTCAGGCGCCACCGGAATGCATTCCCCAATTTGGCCTTTCCATACACTCCGAGTCGGTTCTCGTGCCGGAAGCGTACTGCCTGGGCGTACAGGGCATCGGTGATGGATGCGAGTTGGTTTCTGGCGCCTCGATCCTTACGCGCTTCGCTCTTGGGGGGAAAACGCCGCCCCAGGTCTTCGGCCAGGACAGCGGCGAACGCGTCGATTTCCTTTCTACGCATCCAGTCTCGAAACACCATTCCTCTCCCTCGCGCTGTCGGAAGCGGACGCACCTGAAGGGCGCGCCGTCCGCGCAGGCGGTCGGGCACACGCTCGTAGCCGCTGGCAAACGCTACGATCCGCCTGCCTAGTGGGTTTGCGGGTGATGCCCCTCAACCCTGCGCGAACGAAGCATGTTGCATGCCCCCCGGGTCTTGTGCAGCGGGATCTTAGGGGGCTGTGGCATCCTTTCTGCTCGGTCTGGCGCACTACGTCTCGCCCATGCCAGAGCGCCAACCGTGAGCTTCCTCTCTCGACTGCTGAAGCAGAGCACCACAACCCCATCGGTAACCTCCCCCAAACCCAGCACGCCACACGCCGATGCGGCCGCGCTGCTCGTCCAGGCGCGCGAGCACTTTCGATCCGGCGACCTGGAAGATGCACGTCGCTGCTACCGATCTCTGCTCGAGATCGAGCCCAACAACGCGCAAGCGTTATATATGCTCGGTGGCCTCGCGATAAACGACGGCGATCCGGCCGCTGGAATCCAGTTCGTGCGCCAGGCCATCGCCATCGATCCGGCGAATGCAGATTTCCACTTTTCGCTGGGGAGCGTGTTTGCGTCGCTAGGACGCACCACCGAGGCAATCCCGAGGTTTCAGGAGGCGCTGCGCTTGAGGCCCGGGGCGGCAGGCTGGTACCGCCAACTGGCGGCCGCGTTACATGCCGCCGGGCGTTACGCTGAGGCGCTGACCGCTTTCCGGAGCGCGATCCGCCTGCGGCCGGAGGATCCCGAGACCCACTCCGAGTTCGCCAACGCCCTACGACAGCAAGGCAAGGTCCGAGAAGCGGAGGAGGCGTTTCGAGAAGCCGCACGGCTTAACCCGGGCGCGGCAGTGAGTCATTTCAATCTAGCGATCATCCTGAAAGACCAGCACCGCCCGGTAGAAGCCGAGGCCGCGGCGCGGGAAGCGGTCAAAATTGCGCCCGATATGCCGGAAGCTTGGCACGTCCTCGGTGCCGTGCTGATGGCCCAGGCTCGCCATCCGGAGGCCGCTGAATGCTTCCGGAAGGCCCTCGCCCTCCGCCCGGAATATGATAATGCTTGGGACCATTTGCTGTTCGCG
>Ga0335084_10001239_pt1 | contig 23466 bp, 20 predicted proteins | sample Lox_Sample_44_FD_206721 | JGI IMG/M metagenome (GOLD analysis project Ga0335084, IMG submission 206721) | Soil microbial communities from Loxahatchee National Wildlife Refuge, Florida, United States - Lox_Sample_4.4 | ecosystem: Environmental > Terrestrial > Soil > Wetlands | place: USA...
GGGATCGAGCGCTTCAAAGTCATGGAGCGCAAGCTTTATTGGGGAATCATGACGCCGGCCGCCGTCGTCGCGATCTCGTTGGGCGTTTGGCTATTGATTCTCGATTGGGATGCCTTCGGACACGCGAGGTGGCTGCACGCGAAACTCCTCTTGGTCCTCGCGCTGATCGGCTACCACGCGTACTGCGGTCGTCTGCTCGCGGCGTTCGCACGGAACGAGAACGCGAAGTCACACCGGTTCTATCGCTGGATGAACGACGCGCCGCCTATCGCCATTTTGTTCGGCATCTTGATACTCGTGGTCGTCAAACCATTCTGAGAACTCGTTGATGAACGACCGTACAAAGTCGCACGACTTGATCAAACGCGCAGAGCGGACGATTCCAGGCGGCGTGAATTCGCCGGTCCGAGCATTTCGCGGAGTCGGCGGCTCGCCGGTCTTCTTCGAATCCGCTCGCGGTGCAGAGCTGTTCGACGTCGACGGCAATCGCTACGTCGACTACGTCGGCGCGTGGGGACCTATGATCCTCGGTCACGGTCATCCGAGCGTTCGCGCCGCGATCGCCGATCAACTGGAGCGCGCACTCGCTTTCGGCGCACCGACCGAGCTCGAGATTGCGATGGCGGAGAAGATTGTCTCGATCGTGCCGAGTATCGAGAAGGTTCGAATGGTGAATTCGGGTACCGAGGCGACGATGTCGGCCATCCGCTTGGCGCGCGGCTTCACCGGGCGCGACATCGTCGTCAAATTCGCCGGCTGCTATCACGGCCACGCCGACTCTCTACTCGTGAAGGCCGGATCAGGATTGCTGACGTTGGGCATTCCGAACTCTCCGGGCGTGCCGGCCGACGTCGCAAAGCACACGCTGAATCTGCCGTTCAACGACCTCGATGCGATTCGTCAGGCATTCGCTCGGTACGGCGATGCGATCGCGTGCGTGATCGTCGAGCCCATCGCCGGCAACATGGGATGCATTCCGCCGCGCGCGGGCTTCCTCGAATTGCTTCGCGAATCGACCGAGCGACACGGCGCCCTGTTGATCTTCGACGAAGTCATGACGGGCTTTCGCGTAGCCCGCGGAGGCGCCCAGGCGCTCTACGGAATCCGCCCCGACCTGACGACGCTCGGCAAAGTGATCGGCGGCGGCATGCCGGTTGGCGCCTTCGGCGGCAGGCGCGACATCATGGATCGGGTTGCCCCGCTCGGGCCGGTGTATCAAGCGGGCACGTTGTCCGGGAGTCCGCTCGCGATGGCCGCCGGGCTGGCGACGCTTCGGCAGATCGACAACGATGCCTTTTACGAACGCTTGCATTCGCAAACCCTGGAACTCGTCGACGGACTCGTCGCCGCTGCACGCCGCCACAACATTCCCGTGTGCGTGAACGCCGTGTGCGGAATGTTCAGCGTGTTCTTCACGTCGAAGTCGAATGTCGAGAACCTCGACGACGTGTCGGCTTCGAACGTAGAACGCTTCAACCGTTTCTTTCACGCGATGCTGCGGCGCGGCGTCTACCTTGCTCCGTCGGCGTTCGAGGCCGCCTTCGTCAGCGCCGCTCACGACGGAGCGATCATTGCGCAAACGCTCGCCGCCGCCGACGCATCGTTCGCGGAGATCACCGGGTGACAACCTACGACGTCTATGCCCTCGGCAATGCACTCGTCGACATGGAATTCAGCGTCGACGAGGGGTTCCTACGAAGGCACCGGATCGACAAAGGCCACATGACTCTCGTCGACGAGCAGCGGCTCGACGAACTGCTCGATAGCCTCGACGAACTCGAGCCGAAACGCATGAGCGGCGGATCGGCCGCAAATACATTGATCGCCGCGCAGGCGTTCGGGTGTCGCACCTTCTATTCGTGCAAAGTCGCCGACGACGACGTCGGTGGGTTCTTCCGGAAAGACCTCGAAGTCATCGGCGTCGCCACGAATCGACAGAAGCACGACGGACCCGGTAAGTCCGGCCGCTGCCTCGTCCTCGTCACGCCGGACGCGGAGCGGTCGATGAATACCTTCCTCGGAATTTCCGACAAGCTCGCCGTGTCCGAGGTCGACGAGCGAGCTTTGCGTGAAGCGACGTACCTATACATCGAAGGCTTTCTCAGCTCCTCGCCGACCGGCAGCGACGCAGCAATCCGGTGTCGCGAACTCGCCGAGTCGCACGGAATCGCGACCGCGCTGACGTTATCGGACGTCAGCATGGTCAAGATATTTCGCGACCCCCTGACGAAAATGTTGGGGAACGGTGTCGATCATCTTTTCTGCAACGAGGAAGAAGCACTCGAATGGGCCCGCACCGATCGCCTCGACATCGCGATCGCGGAACTCAAGGACATCGCCCACTCCGTCAATGTCACGATCGGTCCGCGCGGCAGCTTGGTCATCGAAGGCCACTCGCGCCACGAGGTGCCGGGCTTTCCGGTGAAACCGATCGATACCAACGGCGCCGGCGACATCTACGCCGGCGCCTGTCTCGCCGGTTGGGTGCAAGGCATGCCGCCGCAAGTCGCGGCGCGATTCGGGAACTTCGCGGCAGCGCGTCTGATCACCCGCTACGGCGCGCGACTCGCGACGCGCGCCGACTATCGCAGCGTGATCGACGATTTTCGCAAGCTACCGAGCTGATCGAACTCACAGCAGGACCGGCAACGACTCGCGAAGGACGATCCGTTGCGGCGAAACGAGCGCGCGGAACGCCAACACTTCGACTCCCGATTCGCGCGCACGCCGCAGCTCGGCGCCGTATTGCGGATCGACGTCGTCCGCGGTCGTCACTCGTTCGATCCCATTGTGCTGCACGCAAAACACGAGGACCGCCCGGTGGCCCCGTTCGCACACACGCCGCAACGCTGCGACGTGCCGCGACGCACGCACGCTCTTCGCATCCGGGAAAGCACCCAGCCCACCGCTACGCAGCAGAGAAACGCTCTTCACCTCGATGAAGCAGTCGCGATCCTCGGACCCGCGGACGCGGAAATCGAAGCGTCCCGCCTCGTCCGGAATGCGAGCTTCGCGGTCGACCGACACGTCGTCGAATCCTTCGATGCGGCCGGCGCCCAACGCCTCACCGACGATGCAGTTCGCACGAATCGGATTCACCCCGACGAGATGCGATGCGCTCGTCTCGACGATTTCGAGCGAATGAGGGTACTTGCGCGACGCATTCGTCGAGGTCGAGTACCAAATGCGGCTGCCTTCGGCATCGCAGCCCGTCATTGCGCCGGGATTCGGACAGTGGATCGTGAGCGACCTGCCGCCCTCCGCGACAACATCGGCGAGGAACCGTTTGTAACGCCGCACGAGTCGACCCGCACGTAGCGGCGGATCGAAATTCATCGGGGTACCGCGCTTCGCGTCGCGCCGCCGACGTACCGCATCGATTCGCGTCCCCTCGACTGTTCTGTTGTCAGACGCTGCACGATAGCCTGCGACCATCGCGATTTGCAGCGGTCGCGGGCGTCGTCGTTCAGGCTCTTTCCTCGCCGAATTGCAGGCATTTGGCGCACACTGCGCCGCGCGACAATCGCGGGTCGATTCCTATGGCAGTCCCCGAAATCTTCTGGTAGCGTACGCGCCCTTCATTGCGGGGCCCCGCCCTCTCATCGGAAAAAGGCCATTGCCTCGGAGACGAGCGAACTACGGACATGGCGGCGAAAACTCGGAAAAAGACAGCACCAAAACCGGTCGCGGCCAAATCGACCGCCAAACCCAAGGCAAAGGCAAAGCCCAAGGCCAAGCCAGTCGTCAAAGCAAAAGCAGAGCCGGTTCCGGCTAAGCCGACGCCGAAGCCGCGCGCCAAACCGGTCTCTGCGGCGGACTCCCCGTTCAAGAATTTCATTCCGTACGAGCCCAAGCGCGGCGAAGCGTACATGGACGGGAAACAGCTCGACCATTTCCGCGACATCTTGATGAAATGGCGCCAAGAGCTGATGGAAGAAGTCGATCGGACGGTGCACCACATGCAGGACGAAGCGGCGAACTTCCCGGATCCGGCCGACCGCGCGACGCAGGAAGAGGAATTCAGCATCGAATTGCGCACGCGCGACCGCGAGCGCAGATTGATCAAGAAGATCGATCAGACGATCGAGCGAATCGATCACGAAGACTACGGATACTGCGACACATGCGGCGTCGAGATCGGCCTGCGGCGCCTCGAAGCGCGCCCGACCGCGACGCAATGCGTCGATTGCAAGACGCTCGACGAAATCAAGGAGCGTCAGCTCCACGGCTGAGCCTGCGCATCCGAGTTCGGCCGCCGAGGTCGGTCGCTTCGCGCCGTCTCCGACCGGTCCGTTGCATTTCGGATCGTTGCTGACCGCCGTCGCGAGCTTCGTGCACGCGCGCGCCAACGCCGGTCGGTGGTTGCTGCGGATCGAAGATCTCGATACGCCGCGCTGCGCACCCGGTGCCGTCGACTCGATCTTGCAGACATTGGATCGGCACGGCCTGTGGTGGGATGCCATCGCGTATCAACACGAACGTATTTCTCTCTATCGACATGCGCTCGAACGACTCGTCACCGACGGCCACACCTTCGTCTGCACTTGCAGTCGAAGCCAATTGCACGACGCCGACGTCTATCCGGGCACCTGTCGCGATCGTAGACTGCCCCCGTCCTCGACGGGCTCCATTCGGTTGCGCGTGCCGTCGCGTACGATCGAGTTCGTCGACGAAATTCAGGGGCGCTACACGCAGCGCCTCGACGTGGACGTTGGGGATTTCGTCGTGCTCCGCCGCGACGGCATCTTCGCGTACCAACTCGCGGTCGTGGTGGACGACGCGGCGCAGCGCATCACGCGGGTCGTGCGCGGCGCAGACCTCCTCGACAACACACCACGACAACTGCTGCTGTTCGAAATGCTCGGCTGGTCAGCGCCCGCCTATTGCCACGTCCCGGTACTCGCCGATCGTGCCGGACAGAAACTCAGCAAACAGACTGCGGCGACCGCGGTGCGAATCGACGCCGCGAGCGAAAATCTGCACGCGACCCTCGATCTCCTCGGCCAGCGTCCGCCGCCGACGTTGTACCGCGCCAAGCCGCCCGAGATATTGCAATGGGCAATCGAGCATTGGGATATCGACGCCGTGCCGCACGGCGCGAAACATCCTCATTTCGTGTGTGTCTGAGGAGCCTTTGCTAACATCGGCGGCCACTGCCGGCGGCCCAGTGCCATGACCCGAGTTCTTTTGGTGGATCCCGATGTCGTGCGTCGCGAGCGTCTGGCGCGCGCGCTGGGCGACCACGGCATCGAAGCGGGCATCGCCGGCGACAGCGAAGATCTGCTGACGACCGATTTGACGCGAGTCGATGCCGTCGTTAGTCACGCCGACCTTCGCAGCGGCGACGGCGTCGCCATACGCGGACGCATCGGCAGCCGGCCCCTCATTCTGTTCAGCGACCGCGGCGACGTGCGCCGCGCCGTCGATGCAATGCGACGCGGCGCAGCCGACTACTTGGTGAGTCCGTTCGAGACGACGGAGTTGGTCGAGTCGATCGCGCGAAGTCTCGAACGCAGCGACGCGGTCGGACCGCAACAGCCGTCCATGCACGTACCGATGGTCGGCCACTGTCCGGCGATGCTCGATCTCTTCGACCGGATCGAGGTGCTCGCGCATTCGGACGCGCCGCTGCTCATTCGCGGCGAATCCGGTTCAGGCAAAGAACTCGTCGCGCGCGCGGTACACGCGGCGAGCGCGCGTCGATCCCGACCGATGATCGCGCTCAACTGCGCGACGATTCCGACGAGCCTGATGGAAACGGAACTGTTCGGCGACAAAGCAGGTAGCGAGCCGCGTCGCGGTCTGATCGAAGCGGCCGAGGGCAGCACGTTGTTCCTCGACGAGATCGGTTCGCTGACGATCGAAGTGCAATCTCGTTTGTTGAGCCAAATGCACCAACGCGACGAGCGCGACCCGACACTCGGCCGGCCGATCGACGTGCGTATCATCGCAGCGACGCATCGAGATTTGCGGCCGCTGGTCGACGCGGGACGCTTCAGCGCAGGCTTGTACGAGCGTTTGATCGCGACGGCGCTCACCGTGCCGCCGCTGCGCGAGCGCGGCAGCGACATCACCGAACTCGCCACGCGATTGCTGCGCCGCATCTGCTTCAAGCTGTCGAAACCCGAATTGACGTTGTCCGAAGCGGCTCTTGCCGCGATCGCGCGTTACGACTGGCCCGGCAACGTTCGCGAACTCGAGAACGCGCTCGAGCGCGCCGTGATTCTCTGCGACGCCGGCGCCATCGAACCGGAACTCCTCGCGATCGACGTACCGAAATCGGCAACGACCCCCGCACCCGCGTCGGATGAATCCGACGGCGATACCAGCCTCGAGCGATACTTCGTCAAATTCGTGCTGGATCACCAGGACGCCATGACGGAGACGGAACTCGCGAGCAAGCTCGGGATCAGCCGAAAGAGTCTGTGGGAACGCCGACAACGTTTGAACATTCCACGAAAACGCTCCGGTGCGCGCGCGCTGCGTCGCGACGAAGCCGGTTGACCCACTCTCGGCAGGCTTCCCTTTTTGACGCATCCCCCGATAACATTTCGCACTCCGCCCCAGTGAACTCAAGACTGCAATGGCGTCTTCAGACGGTCTCGCGCCCGTGAGCGAAACCGGCCAATTTGCTGAACCTTTGCGTATGGGAGAAGCCGAGCACGGCATCTCCGTCGAGCTCGTGGATGCCGCTGCGCTGAGCGTCGTGCAAGGGCTTCGCGACGCCGGCTTCGAAGCGTTGCTCGTCGGTGGATGCGTCAGAGACATGCTGCTCGGCGTCGCGCCGAAGGACTTCGACGTCGCTACGAACGCGACGCCCGAAGAAGTTCGCGGCGTATTTCGCCGCTCCCGCTTGGTGGGCCGCCGCTTCCGAATCGCACACGTTCGTTTCGGTCGCGAAACCATCGAGGTGTCGACGTTCCGCCGCCAAGTCGACTACGACGATGACGACGTCGTTCACAGTCACAGCCGGCGCGATCTGCGCGACCGAGACTCGGCGCGGTCGGTCGACGGCATGATCCTGCGCGACAACGTGTACGGCGACATGCACGAAGATGCGTTCCGCCGCGATTTCACGATCAACGCGTTGTACTACGATCCGATCGATCGCGTGCTGATCGACTATGTCGGCGGTCTCGCCGATTTGCGCGCGCGACGATTGAAATTGATCGGCGATCCGAACGTGCGCTTTCGCGAGGATCCGGTGCGGATCCTGCGCGCGATTCGATTTGCGACGAAGCTCGGTTTCGAGATCGATCCGGAGACCGATGACGCCATTCCCGGCGCCGCGTACATGATCAACGCGGTCGCCCCGGCGCGTTTGTTCGACGAACTGTGCAAACTGCTGTTGCAGGGACACGCGACCGGCGCATGGGAGTTGCTGCAGCGCTACGAACTCGCCGACGCGTTGTTTCCCGATCACAACACGTCGACGCGTAGTCTCGAACTGATCCGCAACGCGATGGAAGGTACCGACCAACGCGTGCGCGAAGACAAACCCGTGACGCCGGGCTTCCTCATCGCCGTGTTGCTGTGGGATTCGTATCGCGAGCGTCTCGCACAACACAGCGATGCGATGCCGCTCGTCGAAGCGCGTGAGTCTGCCAGTGCCGAAGTGCTGCGCGATCAGAACGAAATTGCGGCGGTACCGAAGCGCTTCTCGCAGTTCGTCCGCGAAGTATGGCTTTTGCAGCCGCGGCTCGAAGGACCCCCCGGCAACGGCATCGACAAGATCGTCACGCATCCGCGCTTCCGCGCCGCCTACGACTTCCTCCTTTTGCGCGCGAGCGTCGGCGAAGTGGAACAAGACATCGCCGACTGGTGGACGAACTATCAGGCTGCCGACGACGACCAACGCAACTCGATGAGCAACGCGCTCGCGCCAGCCAAAGGCAAGCGGCGCCGCCGTCGGCGCCGCCGCGGCGCGGCTTGAACGGCGCGCACGCGTTCTCCATGATGGCGCCTCGATGAGTGCCGAGGCAGTCGAGTAATCCTGGATGGCGACGCCGATCGTAAACGTCGACGAAGCTGAACTGCCGCGCTTCGTCGCGGTGGAAGGTCCGATCGGCGTCGGCAAAACGACGCTGGCACGGCGACTCGCCGAGTCGTTTCGCTATCCGACGCTCCTCGAGCTCGCCGCCGAGAATCCGTTCCTCGATCGTTTCTACCGCGAAGGCGGGCGTCACGCGTTGCCGACGCAGTTGTTCTTCCTGTTGAGCCGCGCCCGACAGCTTGCCGAACTCGGCGATCGCGATCTGTTCCGCCCGACGCTCGTCGCCGATTTCCTGATCCAGAAAGATCGCTTGTTCGCCGAAATCACGCTCGATGCCAACGAGTTGACGCTGTACGACCAAATCTACCGGTCGCTGTCGATCAACGTTCCGAAACCGGATCTCGTCGTCTATTTGCAGGCGCCCGCGAGCGTGCTCATCGACCGCGTGCGCCGACGCGGGATTCCGTCCGAGCAACACATCAGCAACGAATATCTCGCCGCGTTGATCGATACGTACACGCGGTTCTTCCATTTCTACGACGACGCGCCGCTCTTGATCGTGAATGCCGCCGAGATCGACTTCGTCCACAACGACCGGCACTACGAGCAACTGGTCGGCCGCATCTGCGACATGACCGGCATGCGCCAGTACTTCAATCCGCATCCGACGTTGGTCTGACCATGAGCAGCCAGAGCAATCGTTCGCACGTCACGCTGAACACGCTCGCAGAGCGCAAGCGGCAAGGCGGCAAGTTCGCCTCGTTGACGGCATACGACGCGCTGTTCGCCGAATTGATCAGCAGCGCGGGCGTCGAAGTGATCCTCGTCGGCGACTCGCTCGGCATGGTGCTGCAGGGCCACGACAGCACGCTGCCGGTCACGCTCGACGACATGGTCTATCACATGAACTGCGTGCACCGCGGCAACCGCGGCGCGCTGATCATGGCGGATCTACCGTTCATGAGTTATGCGTCCGAGCGTCAATCGCTGAAGAGTGCCGCTGCGCTGATGCGCGCCGGTGCGCACGTTGTGAAACTCGAGGGCGGCGCGTGGCTCGCCGAGTCGACTCGGCTGTTGACCGAACGCGGCATACCGGTGTGCGCGCACATGGGGCTCACGCCGCAATCGATCAACCGCATCGGCGGTTATCGCGTGCAAGGCCGCGATCCAGACCGAGCGCATGCGATGATCGAAGAGGCGCTCGTGCTCGAGCAGGCCGGTGCGAGCTTGTTGTTGCTCGAGTGCGTTCCGGTGGAACTCGCGCGCTCGATCACGCAACAGCTGAAGATTCCCACGATCGGCATCGGTGCCGGCCCGCACACCGACGGCCAAATCATGGTGATGCACGACATGCTCGGCATCACGCCGCCGTCCATCAAAGCGCCGAAGTTCATCAAGAACTTCCTACCCGACAGTCGCGGCGGATTACCCGGCGCCTTCAAGGCCTATGCCGACGCCGTGCGGAACGGCACGTTCCCCGGCCCCGAACACTCGTTCAACTGACATGCGTACGCTGGCGACCATCGTCGAGATGCGCGCTGCGCTCGACGCTCACCGCGGCAAGGCGACGATCGGCTTGGTGCCGACGATGGGTAACTTGCATGAAGGGCATCTCTCGTTGGTCGATGCGAGTCGCCGATCCTGCGACGTCACGGTCGTCAGCGTGTTCGTCAATCCGTTGCAGTTCGGCCCGAACGAAGACTTCGAGCGCTATCCTCGCACGCCGAGCGAAGATGCCGCGATGCTGGAGCGCGCCGGCGTCGATTTTCGGTTCGCTCCGAGCGAACGCGACATGTACCCGGACGGTCGCGACGGCCATGTCGTCGTCAGCGTACCGTCGCTGACGAGCATACTCTGCGGCGCCCATCGCCCCGGCCATTTCGACGGCGTCGGCACCGTCGTGCTGAAACTGTTCCACATCGTTGCGCCGACGCAGGCGTTTTTCGGCGAGAAGGATTATCAGCAACTGACGCTGATCAAGACGATGTGTCGGCAGCTCGACGTACCGATCGACATCGTCGGAGTGCCGACGATCCGAGCCGCAGACGGCCTCGCATTGTCGAGCCGCAACCAATATCTGAGCAGCGCCGAACGTGCGCGTGCGCCGATGATTCGACGCACGTTGCTGGAAATGCGCGCGGCCTTGGAAAACGGCGATCGAAACTACGTCGCCCTCGAGCGAGCCGGCGCGTCCATGCTCGCGAACGAAGGCTTCGTCGTCGACTACGTATCGATTCGCAGCGCCGCATCCCTCGCAGCGCCGCGCGACGACGACCGCGAACTGGTCGTGCTCACCGCGGCGCGACTCGGTAGAACCCGCCTGATCGACAACGTGCGCGCGCAGCGCCCCCTGCGATGACGACTCGTCCGACCACTGGACTCCCCGAGTGGGGCCGTCTCGGCAGACTCGCCGCAGACATCATCCGACGGCCGCTGAGCGACCTTGTCGGGACACACGGTCGCTTCGATGCATTCAGCTTCCGGTGTGCTGATCTACTGGTCGACTTCTCCAAGCAGCGCATCGACGGCCGCGTGCTCGACGCGCTCGAAGCGCTCGGTCGCGCCATCGACCTGCCCGGTGCTCTGACGAATTTGATGAGCGGCGCGATCGTAAATCCGTCCGAACGACGGCCCGCGCTGCACACTGCGCTGCGGGCACCGTATGCACAGCGACCGGCTGCAGTGCGCCATGTCATCGAACGGGAGGCGGGGCGACTGGCCGACTTCGTCGAACAGGTCCGCGACGGTCGCTGGCGCGGCTTCACGGGTCGTGCGATACGCGACGTCGTGCACATCGGCATCGGCGGTTCTCATCTCGGCCCCGAGCTCGCCGTCGAAGCACTGGCGGCCTATCGCTCTACGACGTTGAGCTTTCGGTTCCTTGCGAATGTCGACGGCAGCGCGCTCGAGGCGGCGCTCGACGGTTTGCATCCGGAGACGACGCTCTTCATCGTCGCATCAAAGTCGTTCGGGACAATGGAGACGCGCGTCAATGCAACGTCGATTCGCAGCTGGTTCCTCGAACGGACCGCGCGGCTCGACGCGATTGCGAAGCACTTCGTCGCCATCAGCGCGAACGTCGACGCCGCGCGCGCGTTCGGCATACCGCCCGACAACGTGTTCGCGATGTGGGATTGGGTCGGCGGCCGCTATTCCTTGTGGTCGGCCGTCGGTTTGCCGATTGCGCTCGCGATCGGCTGGAAGGAATTTGCGAACTTGCTCGACGGCGCAAACGCCGTCGATCGCCACGCGCTGACGACCCCGCTCGCGCGCAATGCGCCGGCGCTACTCGCGCTGATCGGCGTGTGGAACTACAACATGCTCGGCGCGCAGAGCCACGTCGTGCTCGCGTACGATCGACGTTTGCGTCTGCTGCCGCCGTACTTGCAGCAGCTCGAGATGGAAAGCAACGGCAAGTCGACCCGGCCGGACGGCAGCGCGGTCGATCTACAGACGATGCCGGCGTTGTGGGGCGGCGAAGAGACGAACGCGCAGCATGCGTTCCATCAACAACTGCATCAGGGCAATCGCGCATTCAGCGCGGACTTCGTCGCGTGCATTCGCCCTTCGCACGGTCGCGACGAGCACCACCGTTGGTTGCTCGCGAACTACCTCGCGCAGAGCGAAGCACTGCTGCTCGGCCGCAGTGCCGGCGACGGGGAAGCAGCGCTCGCCGCACAGCGATCGATGCCCGGCAACCGCCCGTCGACATCGATCCTGCTCGACGATTTGTCGCCGCGCAGTCTCGGCGCGTTGCTCGCCCTGTACGAACACAAGACGTTTTGCCAAGGTATGATTTGGCAGATCAACCCGTTCGATCAGTGGGGCGTCGAGCTGGGGAAAGTCCTCAGCGAATCGATCAACGCCGAGTTGGCATCCGGCTCGTCGACCCGACACGATCCGTCGACGACGGGTCTGATCGAACGGATTCGCAGCAATAGTCAGCGTGGGGAAGAGCGATGACCGACAAGTATCCCGTGCCAGCCGAATTCCGCGCCCGCGCCCACATCGATCGCGAAAAATATCTGGCGATGTATCGTCGATCGATCGAATCGCCCGACGCGTTCTGGGCGGAACAGGCGGAAAAGTTCGTCGACTGGTACAAGCGGTGGGACACCGTGGCGCAAGCCGACTTCACGCAGGGGCGTTTCGCGTGGTTCAAAGGTGCGAAGCTGAACGTCAGCTACAACTGCATCGATCGGCACTTGACCACGCGCGGCGATCAGACCGCGATCATTTGGGAAAGCGACGACCCCGGGACAGACGCTCGCATCACCTACCGTCAGCTGCACGAGCGCGTCTGCCGGCTCGCAAACGCGCTGAAGAGTCGCGGCGTGAAAAAAGGCGACCGCGTCTGCATCTACATGCCGATGATCCCGGAAGCGGCGTACGCGATGCTCGCGTGCGCGCGCATCGGCGCGATTCACTCGGTCGTATTCGGCGGCTTCTCGCCGCAGTCGCTGAAGGACCGCATCCTCGACTCCGATTGCCGCACCGTGATCACGGCGGACGAGGGTGTTCGGGGCGGCCGACCGATTCCGCTGAAGAGCAATACCGAGGAAGCGCTCGCGAGTTGCCCGAACGTCAGTACCGTGCTCACGGTTCGGCGCACCGGCGCCGACGTGCCGTGGCAGGCGGGTCGCGACGTCTGGTACCACGAGCTCGTCGCGAAGCAGAGCCCGCTGTGCGAACCGGAAGTGATGGATGCTGAAGATCCGCTCTTCATCCTCTATACGTCGGGATCGACCGGCAAGCCGAAGGGCGTGCAGCATTCGACCGGCGGCTATCTGCTGCAAGCCGCCATCACCCACAAGTACGTGTTCGACTATCACGACGGCGACGTCTACTGGTGTACCGCCGACGTCGGTTGGGTCACGGGCCATTCGTACATCGTGTACGGTCCGCTCGCGAACGGCGCGATCTCGTTGATGTTCGAAGGCATTCCGACGTACCCGGACGCCTCGCGGTTCTGGCGCGTCATCGACAAGCACAAGGTCAACATCTTCTATACGGCACCCACCGCGTTGCGATCGCTGATGGGCCAAGGCGATCGAGTCGTCAAGCAGACGTCGCGCGCCACACTGCGGCTGTTGGGCTCGGTCGGCGAACCGATCAATCCCGAGGCGTGGGAGTGGTATCACCGCGTCGTCGGCGATGGCCGCTGCCCGATCGTCGATACATGGTGGCAGACCGAAACGGGCGGCATCATGATCACGCCGTTGCCGGGCGCGACCGATCTGAAACCGGGCTCTGCCACGCTGCCGTTCTTCGGCGTCAAGCCGGCGATCGTCGATGAAAAGGGCCAGGTCGTCGCATCGACCGCGGCCGTCGGAAACTTGGTGCTGACCGCGTCGTGGCCCGGCCAGATCCGCACCGTGTACGGCGACCACCAACGCGTCGTCGATACCTACTACAAGACGTACAAAGGAATGTACTTCACCGGCGATGGTGCGCGTCGCGACGCCGACGGCTACTACTGGATCACCGGCCGCGTCGACGACGTGATCAACGTATCGGGCCATCGACTCGGCACCGCCGAAGTCGAAAGCGCGCTGGTGCTGCACAACGCCGTGGCCGAAGCGGCGGTCGTCGGCTACCCGCACCCGATCAAGGGCGAAGGCATCTACGCGTACGTGACGCTGATGAGCAGCGCCAAACCGACCGAGGCGCTGAGAAACGAACTGTCCGATCTCGTGCGCAAGGAAATCGGCGCCATCGCGAAGCCCGACGTCATTCAATGGGCGCCGGGGCTGCCGAAAACGCGCTCCGGCAAAATCATGCGGCGCATCTTGCGCAAGATCGCCGCGAACGAGCTCGAGAATCTCGGCGATACGACGACGCTCGCCGACCCAGCGGTCGTGCAAGACCTCGTCAAGAATCGCCAACCCTAGTCGTCGTCCGCGCAAACGAAAACGCCGGCAAGCTGCCGGCGTTTCGTACTCTCGATGCGGAAAACTCAGCCGGCAGCGCGCTTCGCCACTTCCTTCATGCTGAGTTTGACGCGGCCGCGCTGATCGACGTCGAGCACGATCACGTCCACTTCCTGACCTTCCTTCAGATAGTCGGTGACCTTCTCGACGCGCTCGTCGGCGATTTGCGAGATGTGCACCAAGCCGTCCTTGCCGGGCAGGATGTTGATGAACGCACCGAAGTCGACGATGCGCTCGACGCGGCCGCGGTAGATCTTGCCGATCTCCGCATCCGCCGCGATTTCCATCACTTTGTTGACCGCCGCGTCCTTCGCGGACTTGTCGGCGGCATAGATGCGTACGCTGCCGTCGTCCTCGATGTCGATCTGCGCACCGGTCGCTTCGACGATGCCGCGGATCGTGGCGCCGCCTTTGCCGATGATGTCGCGGATCTTCTCCGGGTTGACCTTCAGCACCACCATCGACGGCGCGTTCTCCGAGATCGTCGGACGCGATTGCGAGATCACCTTGTTCATTTCGCCCAAGATGTGCAACCGCGCTTCAGCCGCCTGTTGCAACGCCGCTTCCATGATCTCTTCGCTGACGCCTTCGATCTTGATGTCCATCTGCAGCGCCGTGACACCGCGCGCCGTGCCGGCTACTTTGAAGTCCATGTCGCCGAGGTGGTCTTCGTCGCCGAGGATGTCGGTCAGGACCGCGTAGCGATTGCCTTCCTTGACGAGGCCCATCGCAACGCCTGCGACAGGCGCTTTGAGGGGCACGCCCGCGTCCATCAACGCGAGCGATGCGCCACAGACGCTCGCCATCGAGCTCGAGCCGTTCGACTCGGTGATCTCCGAGACGACGCGCAGCGTGTACGGGAACGAATCCGCCGGCGGCAACACCGCCGACACACCGCGCCGCGCCAAGCGGCCGTGCCCGATGTCGCGCCGCTTCGGACCGCCGCGCATACCGGCCTCACCGGTCGAGAACGGCGGGAAGTTGTAGTGCAGCATGAAGCCGTCTTTGTACGTGCCTTCGAGCGCGTCGATGATCGCTGCGTCGCGCAGCGTGCCGAGCGTCGCGACGACGATCGCCTGCGTTTCGCCGCGCGTGAAGAGCGCCGACCCGTGCGTCTTCGGCAGCACGCCCACTTCGATCGAGATCGGCCGAACGGTGCGTAGATCGCGACCGTCGATGCGCGGCTCGCCGTTCAGCACGCGCTGACGGACGATCTGCTTCTCGAGCTTGCCGAAGAAATCTTCGACTTCTTGTGCGCCGAACTTCGGCGCATCGCCGCCGGCGAGCGTCTCGACCGCCCGGTTGCGCAACGCCGAGATCTTGCCTTGGCGTTCTTGCTTGTCGGTCGTACGGTATGCAGCACCCAAGTCGGCCTTGACCAATTCGCTGACCGACATGACGAGTGAGTCGTTTGCATGCACCGTCGGAACGTCCCAACGAGGCTTGCCGGCCTCGGCGGCGAGCTCCTTGATCGCCTTGATCGCGACTTGCATCGAGTCGTGCGCGAACAACACACCGCCCAGCATCTGGTCTTCGGTCAGTTCCTTCGCTTCCGATTCGACCATCAACACAGCCGATTCGGTACCCGCCACGACCATGTGAAGGCGCGATTCCTTCAGCGCCTCATAGCCCGGGTTCAGCAGATACTCGCCATCCTTGTACCCGACGCGCGCCGCGGCGATCGGGCCGTTGAACGGCAGACCGGATACGCAGAGCGCCGCCGACGAGCCGATCAGCGCCGCGATATCGGGATCGGTGTCTTTGTCGGCCGACATGACCGTACAAATGATCTCGACTTCATTGCGGAAGCCCTTCGGCCACAACGGCCGAATCGGCCGGTCGATCAAGCGGCTCGTCAACGTCTCCTTTTCCGACGGCCGACCTTCGCGACGGAAGAAGCCGCCCGGAATCTTGCCGGCCGCGTACGTCTTTTCTTGGTAGTGCACGGTCAGCGGGAAGAAATCCACGCCGGGCCGCGTCTCCTTCAAGCCGACCACGGTGCAGAGCACCACGGTGTCACCCATCGACACGAGTACGGCACCGGTCGCCTGACGGGCGAGCCGCCCGGTTTCCAACGTGACGCGGTGTTGGCCGTACTGAAATTCTCTCTTCACTTTCAACTCTTCATCCTCCTACTGATGACACCGCCTTTATCTTCTCAGGCCCAGCCGTTCGATCAGCGTTGCGTAACGGGCGGAATCCTTCTGTCGAAGGTAGTCCAACAAGCTCCGCCGTTGATTCACCATGCGGATCAAACCGCGCCGCGAATGGTGATCCTTCTGATTGGAACGGAAGTGTTCCTGCAACGAGTTGATGTTCGCCGTCAGAAGTGCAACCTGAACTTCCGGGGATCCGGTGTCGTTTGCTGACAATCGATACTCTTCTACAACTTTCGCTTTTGCTTCTGCACTGAGTGCCATGTGTTACTCCGAATATGCCTTCGTGTGTGAACGCGGAATCGACCTGACGTCGATCCGCAACCGGACGGGTGTGCGACCACGCATATCTGCAGCCGTACCCGTCTTTACTACGCGTGGGTGACCACGAGACGTCTCGGCGCCACGCGCCCGTCGTCGAGGATCTCGCCCACACCGATGAACATCTGCTTCGAGCCGTCGGTGGATTGTTCGATCAATTGCACCCGGCCGGAGGTCGGTGCATGCGGCACGATCACCGGCTGGCCCTGGCGGATGTAAAAGGCCGTCGCATCACTGAGCGATACCACCGGCCAGTCGCGAACGGCGGTCTCGACGGGAAGCAGCAATGCATCCAACGCAGCATACCCGCCCTCTTCGCGACACTGTTCCAACTCGGCGAAGCTCATGATGTCCGACTCATCATAGGGACCGGCCTTGCGGCGGCGCAAGGCGCACACGTGCGCACCGCACCCGAGCTTCTCGCCGATCTCCTCGGCAATCGTCCGCACATAGGTCCCTTTACTACAGTGGATCTCGAGTTCGAATTCATCGCCCTCGAACGCCACGAGTTCGTTGCTGTATATCGTCACCGGTCGCGACTTGCGCTCGACCTCGATGCCGCGGCGCGCCAATTTGTAAAGCGGCTGCCCTTGGTGCTTGATCGCCGAGAACATCGACGGGATCTGCTCGATCTCGCCGCGAAACTCGTCGAGCACCCGCTCGACCGCCGCCGCGTCGATGCCGACGACTGCGCGCGTCTCGACGACCTGGCCATCGGCATCGCCGCTGTCGGTGCGCACCCCGAGCTTCACCCGGACCCAGTACTTCTTGTCCGAGTCGAGCAAGTACTGCGAGAACTTGGTCGCCTCGCCGAAGCACAGCGGCAACACCCCGGTCGCGAGCGGATCGAGGCTGCCGGTGTGGCCGACTTTCTGCGCGCGATACAACTGCTTCGCGCGCTGCACGGCGTCGTTCGAACTCGCGCCGCTCGGCTTGTCGACGACGATCACGCCGCTCACGTCGCGGCCCCGCGGTCGACGGACCATTATTCACGGTCCCCGCAATCACCGTCGCCGCGTCGTTGCTGCGAATCCTTGTCCGCCGCGACCGCACGGCGGATCAGCGTCTCGATCCGTGCGCCTTCGACGATCAACTCGTCATAGTGAAAGCGCAGCTTCGGCGTCGAACGCATCGTGCTGTCGCGCGCGATCGCCGAACGCAAGAAACCGGCCGCGTGTTCGAGCACAGAGATCAAGTCGCGTTGCGCGACCTTCGTGTCGGCGCCGAGCGCCGATACATAGACGTCCGCGTACGACATGTCGCGGCTGACGCGCACGTCGTTGACGCTGACCATGCCGATGCGCGGGTCGCGCATCTCGGCGCGAATGATGTCGGCCAATCGTTCTCGCAAGTGATCGGCGACCCGGTGTCCGCGCCCGTGTTCGTTCATGGCGGTCGGCGGACTCATTAGAGCGCCCGCGCGATTTCCTTCGTTTCGTACACTTCGATCTTGTCGCCGACTTTGACGTCGTAGTTGCGCACGCCAATGCCGCACTCGAGCCCGGCACGCACTTCGTTGACGTCGTCCTTGAAGCGACGCAGCGAATCGAGTTCGCCTTCGTGGATGACGACGTTGTCGCGCAGCACCCGCACTTTCTTGCTGCGATGGATCGTGCCTTCGAGAACCATGCAGCCTGCGACTTGGCCGTACCGCGGCGAACGGAACACGTCGCGCACTTCGGCGGTGCCGAGGATTTCCTCGCGGATTTCCGGCGCCAACATGCCCGACAGCACTTGCTTGATGTCGTCGAGCAGCTCGTAGATGACGCTGTAGTAGCGCACGTCGAGACCTTCGCGCTCGATGATCTTCTTCGCGGTCGCGTCGGCGCGCACGTTGAAGCCGAAGATCGTCGCGCGCGAAGTCAGCGCCAGCATCGCGTCCGACTCGCTGATGCCGCCGACACCGGAACCGATCATCAATGCTTTCACTTCGTCGGTGGACAGCTCGTTGATCGCGTGCGTGATCGCTTCGAGCGAGCCGCGCACGTCGGTCTTCAGCACCAGACGCAGGACCTTTTTCTCGCCTTCCTGCATCGTCGCGAACATGTTCTCGATCTTGGTCGCCTGATGCATCGCTTGGCGCTGCTCGACGCTGCGCGCTTGACGGAAATCGGCGAGTTCGCGGGCCGTGCGTTCGTCGGTCGCGACCGAGAACGGATCGCCCGCATCCGGCGTACCGGCCAAGCCCAACACCTCGACCGGCATCGACGGGCCGGCCTCTTTCACCTGTTCGCCGCGATCGTTCACCATCGCGCGGACGCGACCGATGTATTCGCCGGCGATCAGTACGGCGCCTTGCTTGAGCGTGCCGTTCTGTACGAGCACCGTTGCGACCGGACCGCGTCCGCGATCGAGTCGCGATTCGATGACGACGCCGCGGCCGGGGCCGTCCGGCACCGCCGTCAATTCCATCAACTCGGCCTGCAGCACGATCGCATTCAGCAGGTCGTCGACGCCTTGGCCGGTCAACGCCGATACGTTGACGAATTGCGTGTCGCCGCCCCAATCGTCCGGCGTGACGCCGAGCGAAGCGAGTTCGTTCTTCACGCGCTCCGGATCGGCGCCTTCCTTGTCGATCTTGTTGACCGCCACGATGATCGGCGTTTCGGCCGCCCGCGCGTGTTGGACGGCTTCTTGCGTTTGCGGCATCACACCGTCGTCAGCGGCCACGACCAACACGACGATGTCGGTCGCTTGCGCGCCCCGGGCACGCATCGCGGTGAACGCAGCGTGGCCGGGCGTGTCGAGAAACGTGATCTTTCCTTGCGGAATCTCGACGTGATAAGCGCCGATGTGCTGCGTGATCCCGCCGGCTTCGCCGGCAGCGACCTTCGTCTTGCGGATGTAGTCGAGCAACGACGTCTTGCCGTGGTCGACGTGGCCCATGATCGTGACGACCGGCGGGCGCGTATGCGCCTCTCCTTCGATGTTCAGCGTCAGTTCATGCGCGTGCTCGATTGCGTCGGCCGCGACGGTCTTCGCCGTGTGGCCCATCTCCTCGATGACGAGTATCGCGGTGTCTTGGTCGAGCGTGTGGTTGATGGTCGCCATCACGCCCATGCCCATCAGCGTCTTGATGACCTCGCCCGCCTTCACCGACATGCGCTGCGCGAGTTCACCGACGGTGATCGCTTCCGGCACCTGCACTTCGCGCTTGACGAACTCGGTCGGCCGTTCGAACTCGCCGCCTTGTTTGTCGAGTTTGCGCTTCGGGCGCCGCAGATCCGGTTTCAACGTGATCTCGCGACGACGGCGCAACTTGCCGTCGCCGAATTCGTCTTCGACCGCGCGGGTCTTGTCGCGCCCTTTGGCGGCGCGCTTCGATGTGGCCGCGCCCTTCTGTTCGGCGGCCTGCGCTTGAGCAACGGCCTCGGCGGCTTCGCGCTCGAGGCGCGCTTTGTCGGTCTCCTCGACCTTCGGTGCTGCCTTGGCGACGAGCGCTTCTTCCTTCTTGCGCTCGACCTCGGCACGCCGGCGTTCGTCTTCGGCCTTCTTCTCGGCTTCGAGCCGCCGCGTTTCCTCCTCCGCGGCTTTGCGCGCCGTGTCCTCGCGGCGAATGCGTTCGGCCTCCTGCTCCGCCTGCGACTTGACCGCCGGCTTTGCGTGCACGACGACTTCGGCCGGACCTTTCGCGGCTTCCGCCGGCGAATCGCCGCGCTTCACGTACGTGCGGCGCTTGCGCACCTCCACCGCGACCGTGCGGCCCTTGCCCTGCCCCGCTTTCAACGTGCTGACCGATTTGCGCGTCAGCGTGATCTTGCGCGGTGCGCCTTCGGCTTCACCGTGACTCCGCTTGAGGTACGCGAGCAGCTCCTGTTTTTCTTCTTCGGACACGGCGTCCTTGTCCCCCGTGTGAGGGAGACCCGCGTCCTGCATCTGCTTGAGCAAGCGATCGACCGGTGCGCCGACCGTCTCCGCTAGCTCTCTGACTGTGACATCCGCCATGCCGTCCTCCGCTGCGTCCGAAGCGACTACGAGTTCGCTTCCTCCGCTTCAAACCACGGCGCGCGCGCCTTCATGATCAGCGCCGCCGCGCGTTCCTGACCGATATCCTCGATGTCGAGCACGTCGTCGACGGACTGCTCTGCCAAATCCTCCCGCGTGATGATGCCGTGACTTGCCAACAAGTATGCTAAGCGGCGATCCATGCCCTCCAGCTCGAGCAGATCGGCCGCAGGTTCGACGTCACCGAGCTTCTCTTCCGCCGCGATCGCCTTGGTCAGCAGCGCGTCCTTCGCTCGATTGCGCAATTCCTGTGCGATCTCTTCGTCGAACCCTTCGATCGCGAGCATCTCGTCGATGGGCACGTACGCGATTTCCTCGAGCGTGGTGAACCCTTCCTGTACCAATACCGCAGCGACGTCTTCGTCGATCTGCAGCGCTTCCATGAATTCGGTCATGAACTTCGACGCTTCTTGCTCGTGCTTCGACGCGGCGTCCTCCACCGTCATGATGTTCAGCGTCCAGCCGGTGAGCTCGCTCGCGAGGCGCACGTTCTGGCCGCCGCGACCGATCGCCTGCGCGAGATTGTCCTCGGCAACCGCGATGTCCATCGAGTGCGCTTCCTCGTCGACGACGATCGACGCCACTTCGGCCGGCGCCATCGCGTTGATCGCGAGTTGCGCCGGATTGTCGTCCCACAACACGATGTCGATCCGCTCGCCGGCGAGTTCGCCCGACACGGCCTGTACGCGCGAGCCGCGCATGCCGACGCACGCGCCGATAGGGTCGATGCGGCCGTCGTTGGTCTTCACCGCGATTTTCGCGCGGGAACCCGGGTCGCGTGCCGCGCCGCGAATCTCGATGATGAATTCGGCGATTTCCGGCACCTCGATCTTGAACAACTCGACCAACATCTTCGGTGAGGTGCGGGTCAGAATCAGTTGCGGGCCGCGTGCGTCGGGACGCACCTCGACCAACAGCGCACGCAAGCGATCGCCGACCCGGAACGTTTCACGCGGAATCAGATTCTCGCGACCGAGCAACGCCTCGGCGTTGTTGCCGAGATCGACGATGACCGACTCGCGGGTGACCTTCTTGACCGTTCCGCTGACGAGTTGATTGACGCGCGGCAAGTAGGCTTCGACGACTTGCGCGCGTTCCGCCTCGCGAACCTTCTGCACGATCACTTGCTTCGCCGTCTGCGCGGCGATGCGACCGAACTCGACCGACTCGACCGGGATCTCGTACACGTCGCCGAGATTCAGATTCGGGTCTTTCTCGCGCGCTTGTTCGACCGTCAGTTGGGCGTCCGGATTCGGCTCTTCGCCTTCCGGAAGAGCTGCGAAATCGACGACCTTCCAAGTACGGAACGTCGAGTATTCGCCCGTTTCGCGATTGATCGACACCCGGAATTCGGGGTTCTCTTGCGGGTAACGCTTCTTCGTCGCCATCGCGAGCGCGTGCTCGAGTGCGTCGATGATCACTTCCTTCGGCACACCCTTCTCGAGCGATACCGACTCCACCACCATCAATATCTCTTTGCTCATCGTCTCGACCTATTCGAAGCGCGGCACGATCCGCGCACGTTGAACGTTGCTGAGCGGAATCCGAAATTCCGTATCGTCGGCATGTACCGACACTTCGTCGTTTGCGAGCGCGGTCAAGGCGCCGATCACGCGGCGGCGCCCCTCGAACGGGTAGTTCAGGCGCACGTCGACCGTCTCGCCGATGCTTTCCGCGTACTGTTCCGGCTTGAACAACAACCGATCCATGCCGGGCGACGACACCTCCAACGTGTAGCTCGTTTGCAACGTTCCTTCGACGTCGAGCAGGTCGCCGACCTGCTTCGACACCCGTTCACAGTCGTCGATCGTGACGCCGACATCGCTATCGATATACACGCGCAGCGTCGACCGTTTGCCTTGTCCGAGATATTCGACGCCCCAGACGCGCAGGCCCATGGCGGCCACCATCGGCGCGAGGAGCATCTCGATCTCTCGTTCCTTCTTCGTCATCTGCGAATCGACTCAATTCGGCACCATCGCCGCATCGCGGCGGCACAAATAAAAAATGGGCTAACGCCCATCCTGCAGACATACCTTCATCTACGAAAAAGCCCCTAAAAAGGGGCTTCGTCATGTTGGTAGCGGGGGCAGGATTTGAACCCACGACCTTCGGGTTATGAGCCCGACGAGCTACCAGACTGCTCCACCCCGCATCAGCCGGACGCGGATTATAGGGAGGCGGGTATAGCGGGTCAACAAAACGCGACGCGCTCTGCACCTTGCGGCTGACACGCAAGAACCGCGCAAATTCATTGGTGCCGAAGAGAGGACTCGAACCTCCACGAGCGTAAGCTCACTACCCCCTCAAGGTAGCGTGTCTACCAATTTCACCACTTCGGCTCACGAAAGAACGGGTCGGTCAGACGTTGGGAACGCTGGAATCTACAGGTTCGCCCGGGGCTGTCAACTTCGAGTCCGGCTTCTCGTTCGGCGGCGGCGCATCCGCCGGCTGCGAAGTCGGAGCGGTCTGCGTTGCCTCCGTCGACGCGGGCGCCGAATCGTTCGTCTCGGGCGCGGCCGGCACGTTCACGACCGGAATACCGAGGTCCTTCAACGACGCGGCGCGCTCTTTTGCCATGAATGCGAGGCCGAGCGACAACGCGAAGAACGTGATGGCCAGCCACGCGGTCGATTTCGCGAGGAACGAGGCCGAACCCGCGCCGCCGAACATCGCGTTTGCGGCGCCGCTGCCGAACGCCGCGCCGATGTCGGCGCCCTTGCCTTGTTGCAACAAGATCAGCGCGCCCAACGCGATCGCGTCCAGCACCAACAAGATCAAAAGAATCGTCTCTATCGTGCCCATGTCATGCCGCCCTACAAATCTCGATGAATTGCTTCGCGTCGAGCGAAGCGCCGCCCACCAATCCGCCGTCGACATCGGCGCCCGCGAACAGACCCGCCGCGTTGTTCGCCTTGATGCTGCCGCCGTACAGGATCCGCACCTCGTCGGCGATGGCCCCGAATCGCTCGCCGACGCGCGAACGAATCCAACGATGCATCTGCTGCGCGTCCGCCGGCGTCGCACTGCGACCGGTACCGATCGCCCACACGGGCTCGTA
>Ga0335084_10001240_pt1 | contig 23458 bp, 23 predicted proteins | sample Lox_Sample_44_FD_206721 | JGI IMG/M metagenome (GOLD analysis project Ga0335084, IMG submission 206721) | Soil microbial communities from Loxahatchee National Wildlife Refuge, Florida, United States - Lox_Sample_4.4 | ecosystem: Environmental > Terrestrial > Soil > Wetlands | place: USA...
GACCTGAATCACCTCCGCGCCCATCTCCGCCGCCAGCGACGCTGCGAACGGCTGCGCTATCAGTGTGCCGGTGGACACGATCTTCACGCCCTGCAGCGGGCCGAAAGCTTCCGGAACCAGGGTCTCCGTGCCCATGCGTCCTCCTTCAGGACTTGTATTGGCCAGGAGGAATCACGAAAGCACGAAAGTTCGAAATCACGAAAGGAGAGAAGGAGATGATGGGGGTGTTCATTTTTCGTGTTTTCGTTCTTTCGTGTTTTCCTGATTGCTTTTGGTAGATCAAGCGGAACGGGTCGCTAGCGGTCTCTCAGCAGCCTGAGGCACAGCATCTTCGAAATGTTGAGCAGCAGCTGCGCGGCGCTGGCGGGATCGCTCTTGATCATCTGGCGTAGCGTGGCTTCGCTGAGACTGAGCACCCGGACCCCGTCGGTGGCCGCGTACACGTCCTTCGAACGCGGCCGCTCCAAGAGGAACGCCATCTCGCCGAAGACATCGCCTGGACCGAACACCGCCACCGGCGTCTCACCGTCGCGCACCTCGACGGTGCCGTCGAGCACCACGAAGAGGTTGCGAGCAACGCCGCCCTTCTTGAGCAGGCGATCGCCGGCACGACACTGGATGATGTTGCTCTTATCGAGACAGCACGCCGCGTCCTGCTCGCTAAACCCGTCGAGGGCGGTAGGGCGCGTACTCGCGATCTCGCTCAGGGCACCATGCACCTCACCCCAGTAGTCCGCCGACCCGACGAGCCGTCGGCTCATCACCGCGGTGCCCTCGGCGGTGAGCCGCTCGACACACCGCGGTATGCGCGCATCGCTGCCAAAATCCCGCGCGTATTCGAGCAGCGGCGAGTTGATCCTTCTCAGATACGCGACATCCTCGGGAACGAAGAGGATGGGAATCAGATAGCCGGCTTCCGCGCTGTTGACGTTCTTCTTGGAATAGGTGCGCTGGCCGAGCCCGAGGTAGAGGTTCAGCAAATGCGGCTCGCAATCGCCGAAGCACAGTTGAATGCGGTGCTCGTTGGCGAAGCGCAGAGAGGCACCGATCAGGCGCAAGAACAGGTCCGTGCCGCGCAAGCGTGGCACCACCATGCCGCGTTCACCCACCGAGATCGCCGCTTCGGGCACCTCGGCAAGAAACGGGGCGAGCTGATACTGCTCGATCATGCGCTGCGGGAGGGGCGCATCGCCGCCCCACGTGGCGCGTGCCGTGGCCACGACCTCGCCGTTTTCGGTAGCGTAGAAGATGCGGCTGTGGGCATCACACGGCTCGTACAACATGCGCTGCGCGTGGTCGGCGACGCTCCGATACTTGCCCATCTCTTCGACATAGATGCTGTAGCGGAAGCGGTAGACCGCACGCTTCTCATCCTCGGTCTCGGCGATGGCGATATGTATGTCTGAGGGCATCGTTTTCTCCCACCAACCGCTGCGGCGACGCCTATCCAGAAACCAGACAAGACAACAGACAACAAAGGGTCGGACGACGGCCGAACTTCAGTCCTTCGGATGAACTTAGGTCTGTTGTCTGCCGGTCTGCTGTCTGTTGTCGGACAGGTTCTTGCCCAGGCTCTTAGTCAATTCCTCGATCTGGGGTCAAGCCGCTCATTGAGGGCGCGGGGAATCCGCCGCGCCGCTGAGGAAGGCGGGTTGGAGCCGTTGACGACCGGGCTTCGAGGACACAGTGAACCAGCACGGCTCGACGCGTGGCGCCGTTTGTAATGACGGACGGGTTCTGCGAAAACGGTGTGGCCGGTTGAACGATTTCCATGCCATCCGAACCCGTTGCTCTCCCGGAGGGTACCGTCACCGTGCTGTCGACGGATCTGGTCGGCTCCACGTTGCTCAACCAGCGGCTGGGAGACGAGGCGGCGACGGCACTCGAACGCGAAATCGCCGAGCTGGCGCGCACGCACATCGAGAAGCAGCGCGGCGTGATGATCACCTACGCCGGTGACGGGCTCATGGTGGCCTTCCAGTCGGCGCGCCGCGCCGTCACCTGCGCACAGGAGATCCAACGCAGCATCGCGCGTCTGAACCGCAGCCGCCCGGAGCTCGACCTGAAGCTGCGCGTCGGCCTGCACACCGGCGACGTCGTGAATGATGAGGGCGGCCTGCACGGCGAGACGCTGATCATTGCCAAGCGCATCGAGTCGGTGGCGCCGGGCGCTGCGATCTTCGCGTCGGATACGGTGCGCGGTGTTCTCGGGACGGCACGCGCGGAGCTCGCAGACTGCGGCGAGTTCACGCTCAAGGGCATCGACGCACCGTGGCGTCTGTGGCAAGTGCCGTGGGCGGACACCGAGGCGGGCGTGCTCTCGGCGCGCGAACGCACACCGTTTGTCGGACGCGCGCAGGAGCGCACGCGACTCCTGCAAGCGGTGGAGCGTACCCGTTCCGGCAATGGCACGCTGATGCTGATCGGCGGCGAGGCCGGTGTGGGCAAGTCGCGGCTCGTCGAGGAAGCGGCCGCCGAGGCGCGGCGGCTCGGGCTCATGGTGTTGACCGGCCGCTGCGTCGACCAGCAGGGTGCGCCGCCCTATCTGCCGACCATCGAGCACCTCGAGGAGGCGGCACGCCAGGGAACGCCGGAGACGTTCCGCCAGGCGCTCGGTGAGAACGCGCCGGAGATCGCCAAGCTCATGCCCGCGCTGCGCGTGCGCTACCCCGACATCCCGGAGCCCGTCACGCTGCCGCCCGAGCAGGAGCGCCGCTACCTGCTGCACGGTATCGCCGAGTTCGTCGAACGCAACGCTCGCACCACGCCACTGATGCTCGTGTTCGAGGATCTGCACTGGGCCGACGAGTCGACGCTGTTGCTCGTGCGGCTCCTGGCGCAACGGGTGGCACAGGTCCCGGTGCTCGCGGTCGGGACCTACCGTGACACCGATCTCAAGCCCGGACGCCCGCTCGCCGCCTTGCTCCCCGAGCTGCTGCGCCAGCGGCTCGCAGAAGAAATTCTCCTCGGCCGCCTCAATGCCGGCGGGGTGGCCGCCCTCCTCGCCGGACGTGCGGGCAGTACACCACCGCAGCAACTGGTCGAGCTGGTGTACGCGGAAACCGAAGGCAACCCGTTCTTCGTGGAAGAGGTGTTCCGCCATCTCCACGAAGCGGGCAAGCTGCTCGACGAGGCGGGCCAATGGCGCACGGGCGTGCAGATCGCCGACACCGACGTGCCGCGCAGCGTCGGCCTGGTCATCGGCCAGCGACTCGAGCGTGTCAGCGACACCTGCCGCCGCATCCTGACGATCGCCGCGCTGGCGGGTAAGGCCTTCCGCTTCGACCTGCTCGCCGGCGTCCAGGGCGTCGATGAGGACGAGCTGCTCGACGCGCTCGAAGAGGCGGGGCGTGCCACGTTGATCGAGGATGTCTCCGCCGGCCGTGAGGCGCGCTACGCGTTCGTCCATGAGCAGATCCGCCAGACGCTGCTCTCGCTGCTCTCCACAGCGCGGCGGCAGCGGTTGCACCTGCGCATGGCCGACGCGCTCGAGGCGCTCTACGGGCGCGACGCCGAGGCCCACGCGCCCGACATCGCCTATCACCTCTACCAGGCCGGCGCCGCGGCACCAGGCGAACGCACGGCACGCTGGTTGGTGCGCACCGCCGAGCGCGCCCTCGACGCGCTCGCCTTCGAGGATGCGCTGCGTGACCTGGATGCGGCGCGCACCGTGTTGCCGGACGGCGAGGCGGAGGGTGCGATGCGCATCCTGCGCCTGCGGGCGCGTGCGCTGCGCGGCCTGGTGCGTCTCGACGAGGCGTTCGCGACGTTTGCCGAAGCGCTGCAGCTGGCGCCATCCGGCGCCGAGCGCGACGCGCTGCTGCAGGCACGCGCCCAGCTCAAGCTCGATCTCTTCCGTGGCCCCGAGGCGCTGGCCGATATCGAGCCCTTGCTCGCCGCCGCACAGGAATCCGGCAATCGCGCGCGTGAGGTGGAGCTGCTGCTCATGCGCAGCCGCGGTCTCTGGATCCGCTCCCTCGACGAGCAGGGATACGCTGAGAAGATGCGCGCCTCCTACGAGCAGGCGTATGCGCTCGCCAAGCAAATCGGTGACAAGCGCGCCATGTGCCAGGCGCTCATCCCGACGAGCTGGTTCACCGATTACTGGCACGATTACCAGGATCAGGCCACCGCCAACATCGAGGAGGCCCGCGCGCTCGCCGCCGCGCTCGGCGACGAAGAGCTCGAAATCGAGGCCGCGTCGGCCCGCCTCAAGCTCCTGCCGCTCGGTGACGCACATGCCGAAGCGCTGCGCCTGCGCCAGCGTCTCGAGGCGCGCCGCGATCCGTTGCGCCTGAAGGAGCATCTGTTCTGGCTCATGTGGCACTACTGGATGCGCGGCGAGTTCGAACAGTGCGTGGTCACTTGCGACGAAGGCATCGCCCTCGCCGAGCAACTCGGCTCGCCGCCGGTACAGTACGCCAGCATCAAGGGGCTGGCGCTCACCGATCTCGGCCGTTTCGACGACGCCTGGGCGTCGTTTCAGCAGGAGGTGGCGGACGACGCCCATCCGTTCGGACGCTGCATGCGCGAGTTCGGCGTCGCGAACTGGCTGACGGCGCTCGGCGCTCTCGAGCGCGCCGAAACCGTGGCCAAGGAGGTATTGGCGGAGGCCGGACGATTATCGCGCACGTGGATGCAGCGGGGCATGATCGATCTGCTGACCGCCATAGCGGCGCGCCGTGGCGCTGGCGGCGCCGATCTCGCCGCCTGGGTGTTGAAGAAGAGCGACGAGATTGGCGTCCATCCCTCGCCGTTTGCTGCTGCGGAAGCGGCGGTGGCACGCGGCGAGTTTGTACAAGCCGTCGACGTTGCGGATCAGGTGGCCCAGGGCGCCAGCCGAATCGGACAGCAGCGCGGCTGCCTGATTGCGCGTGAGTGGGGTTTGCACGCGCGGGTAGGGTTGCAACGCTGGGATGAGATCCTCGAGCGCGCCGACGCCCTGGTCCAGGAGACGGAGCAGCGGGGTTTTCGCACGCGCACGTGGCGTGTGCTGGTGTGGCGCGCACACGCGCGCGCTGCCACGGGAGATCACCACGGTGCGAGCGACGACCGCCGCGCCGCTCGCGCAGTCCTGGACCAGATGGCCGGCCGCATCGCCGATCCGGATTTGCGCGCGGCGTTCGCGGCAGATCCCATCGTTTCGGAGGTGAAGAGCGCATGACCTCCACGCTACGACCCGGTTCCCCCCAGGAAGCCGGGATGCTTCCCGAGCGGATCGATCGGGCACGCCATCTCTGCGCCGAGTGGGTGAAGAGCGGGCACACGCCCGCGATCGTCGCCCTCGCGGCGCGCCGCGGCGTCATCGTCCTTCACGAAGCGTTCGGAAAGCTCCGACCGGAGGACGATTCTCCTCCGGTCCAGCTCGACACCATCTTCCCCCTCGCCTCAATTACGAAACCCATGGTGGCGACCCTGGTGATGCAGCTCGCCGAGGACGGTCTCCTCGGACTCAACCGGCCCATCCGCGACTACCTGCCCGAGGTGACGGGTCAAGGGACGGAAGAGGTGCTCGTGCATCACGTCCTGACCTTCACGGGAGGGTGGAACGAGTTCGCCCTCCTCACTTCCTCCATCCAGGAGCCTGCAAACCGCGCCCGATCCAGCGAGGAGGTACACAAAGCACTGCTCGATCTGATCTACCCGGCGCCGCTGAGTTGGGCGCCGGGCAAGCAGATGGACTACGCCTTGCTCTGCTACGAGCTCCTCAAGGAGCTGATCGAGCGCGTCAGCGGTCGGCCTTTTCCCGCGCTCATTCACCAGCGGCTCTTCCGCCCGCTCGGCATGACGGACAGCTACGCCGGTGTCCCCGAATCCGTCCGCTCCCGGGTCGTCAAACGCCCCCCCCATGCTCCCTGGAATCAACAGATGGGTCTGCTGCCCCCGATCGACTCCAGGCAGCACGAGGAGAGTGCGAATGTGTTCGCAACCGCCCAGGACGCCGCCGTCTTCGGTCAGATGTTTCTGAACGGCGGGACGTACGGCGGGGTGAGGATTCTGAGCCGAGCGGCGGTCGCAGCGATGACGCGCAATCAGACGCCAGGAATTCCCGTCACCATGGGCCCGGGCATTCGCAAGGAGGCGTCGTACGGATACGGCTGGTTCATCCGCACCCACGAGAAGTGGAAGTACTGGGATGGGTCGCTGCAATCGGAAGGCGAGTTTCACCATCAGGGTTCCGGTGGAGTGCTCCTCTGGGTCGATCCCCGCGACGAGATCGTCGGCGTCTACTTTTCCGTCGACCTGGCGCAGACCCCGAACCTGGAACCCCTGTGGAACGCTGATCTCTTCCAGAACGTGATCTCGTCGGCGGTGGAGGACTGATGAAACTTCGTCCCGGAACGCCGGAGGAAGCGGGCATGGTGCCGGAACGCATCCGGTATGTTCTGGATCGATCCAGTGCATGAGCTGGTCGGCGCGTACTTCGAGGTCACCCCGCGTATGACCGAGCGCTTCGAGCTCCTTTGGAACTTCGACTTCTTTCAGAACGTGATCACCGCGGTGGAGGAGTGATGCTGCTCCGTTATGGAACGGCAACTGAGGCCGGCATGCTACCCGAGCGCCTGGCCTACGCACGCGACCTGTGCGCTCGTTGGGTCGCGGAGGCCCATACGCCGACGTTGGGTGTCTGCGTCGCACGCCGCGGCGTGATCGTTCTGCACGAGGCCTTCGGTGTCCTTGGGCCCGGCCCCGACTCGGCGGCACTGACGCGTGACGCGCTTTTTCCGATCATGTCCCTTGCCAAGCCGATCACTGCGACGCTGGTGATGCAGTTGGTGGACGATGGGCTCCTCGGGCTGAACCGCCCGGTCGTGGACTATTTGCCAGAGGTCTCCGGTGAGGGCATCGAAGAAGTCCTTGTCCACCACCTACTCACTCATACCAGTGGCTACCCGTTCTTCACGGACGCGCCGTGGATCGACCATTTGGCGAAGAAGCTGCGCGCCGGCTTCCAGCCCCCGCCATGCCCGGAGGGCCAGCACCCGTTCATCCACAAGCTGCTCTCACGCTTCTGGGACGCGCCGCGCGTGGCCCGGGCCGGTGAGGTGATGCTGTACTCCGGTCACAACTATGAGCTGCTTGGTGAGATCGTGCGCCGCCTTTCGGGAACGGGCCTCGAACAGCGCGCCCGTGAACGCATCTTCGACCCACTCGGTATGCGCGACAGCTACTATACTGTGCCTGCGTCGCAATCCCATCGCGTGGTGCTGCGCGCTCCCGATCTACCGTTTGCGGACCCTGTGGGGCCGATGCCGAGCATGAATTCGCGTGAGCTGCAGGCAATCCCCTCCGCCAACATGGGCGTCTTCTCCACGCCGCGCGATATGGTGGTGTTTGCGCAGGCGATCCTGAACGGCGGCCATTACGGCGGCGCGCGCATCTTGTCGCCCGCCACGGTGGCGGCGATGACCCGCAACCAGATTCCCGGCGTGCGCGGGCGGCTGGTCGGTTGCGAGGTGGAGCATGCGTCGTGGGGATACGGTTTCGCGATCACGTCCCCCACGAAATGGAAGTACTACGACGGCAGCCTGCCGCCACTCGGGACGCTCAGCCACTCCGGGGCGGGAGGCGCTGCGTTCTGGATCGACTCGGTGCACGAGATCGCCGGCGCCTATTTCGAGGTGACCACGCGCTTGAGCCCAGACTTCGAACATCTCTGGAACTTCGACCTATTCCAGAACGTGATCACCGCGGCCGTTGAAGAATGATCCAGCTCCGCCATCGGACACCGCGGGAAGCAGGGTGTGCGCGCAGCCTTGTGCGGGGTAGTTGCCGCGGGCTAGGGTGCGCGTCGCATGGCCAGTTGCCGAGCCTGCTATTACGCGTCACCTGACGGAGCACCGCTTGCAGGCCGGTGCGCCGGTAGCGCTGGCCGAGCTCGCCAACCATTTCTGCGAGGCAGCCAGCGGTGGCGATGTCGAGAAGGCGGTCGACTACGCGCTCAGGGCGGCCCGCCAGGCCCGCGATGTCTATGCATTCGAGGAGGCCGCACACCACCTGGAGCGCGCTCTGGTCGCCCTCGACGCGCGCGACCTCCCGACGATGCCCGGCGGGTCGACCTGTCGATCGAGTGTGCCGCATATTACCGGCGCGGCGGCGCATACGATCGCTACCTGGAGGCCGCCCGTCAGGCATATGCCCTTGCACTCGGACTCGGAGACGACGAGCGGCTCGTGCGTGCCGCGGAAGAGCTCGGCTCGCCCGCGGCGGCGGCTTCCGCCTCGGGGAACGACGCCTCGCGGCGCTCAAGGGCATCCCGGAACCGCAGAGACTCGTCCGGGTCGCCTGGGAGTGAAACGCCGGCCGTCGGTCTGTCACGCGGCCCCCGCTTGTGCGAGAACGTAAGGCGTTTGCAGCAAACTACGTCGAGGACTGATGGAACTTCGCCACGAAACGACAAAGGAAGCGGGGATGCTGCCCGAACGAATCGAGCGCGCCCGCGACCTGTGCGCGCAGTGGGTGCGCGACGGCCACACGACGGCGCTGTCGGTGTGCGTCGCGCGCCGCGGTGTCATCGTCCTGCACGAGGCGTTCGGCCAGCTACGGGCGGAGAGCGACGCACCGCCTCTGGCGACGAACTCTCTGTTCCCCATCTCGTCCTGCACGAAACCGATCACCGCCACACTGGCGATGCAGCTCGTGGAGGATGGGCTGCTCGGCTTGAACCGTCCAGCGCGCGACTACCTCCCCGAACTGAGCGCAGCGGGCAGCGACGAGATCCTGGTGCATCACCTGCTCACTCACACCTCCGGCTACGTCTGGTACGATGAGGAACCCATCGCGACATACACTCCGCAGCAGCTCCGAGACGGCCTTGACCCACCGCCCTGTCCCGAAACGCAACACCCGATGTCCCATGCGTTCCTGCACCTCTTCTACGATGCGCCGCTGGCAGCGACACCGGGGACGCAGATGATCTATGCAGACCTCAACTATCAGTTCCTCGGCGAGATCGTGCGCCGCCTCTCCGGACGGCGGATCTGGGAGTTGGCGCGTGAACGCATCTTCGCGCCGCTCGGCATGGACGACAGCTTCTTCATCGTGCCGGAATCGGAAATGGAGCGTGTGGTCATCCGTCCGCCCGATGCACCCCTCGCCGCGCCGGTGAGCCCGCTGTACCAGGGCATCGACTCGCGCCAGATGCAGGAGGCGCCGTACGCGAGCAACGGGGTCTTCTCCACGCCACTCGACATGGCACGCTTCGGCCAGTGCTTCCTCAAGCAAGGGTCGTACGGTCGCAGCCGCCTGCTGAGTCGGGCCAGCGTTGCGGCCATGACCCGCGACCAGATCCCCGGCGTGCCGGCGCGTTTCCTCGGCCAGCATATTCCCATTGCATCGTGGGGGTACGGGTGGGCCGTTGAATCGCCGGCCAAGTGGAAGTACTACAACGGCAGCCTGTGGCCGCTGGGCACCTTCAACCACGGTGGCGGCGGCGGCGCGATGCTGTGGGTGGACCGTGAGCACGAGATCGTCGGCGTCTACTTCGAAGCGTGCCGGCGCTTCACTGAGAAGCTGGAGATGCTGTGGAACGCCGACCGGTTCCAGAATGTGATCACTGCCGCGATGGAGGACTGAGATGCAGCTGCGTCACGGGTCTCCTGAAAGGGCTGGCATGCTCCCTGAGCGCATCGATCGCGCCCGCCAATCTGTGCGCCCAGTGGATGCGCGACGGCCACACGCCGACGACGTTGGGCGTCTGTGTGGCACGACGCGGGGTGATCATCCTGCACGCGGCCTTCGGCGTTCTCGGCCCCGGCCCGGACTCGCCACCGCTCGACCGCGACTCACTCTTCGGGGTGGGCTCGGTGACCAAACCGGTCAGCGCGACGCTGGTCATGCAGCTTGTCGAGGACGGGCTGTTGGGACTGAATCGGCCGGCGAAGGTTCTGGGTCGACCCCACGCACGAACTGGTCGGCGCCTACTTCGAGGTCGTCACACGCGTAACCGAGAAAATGGACCACCTGTGGAACTTCGATCTCTTCCAGAACGTGATCACCTCGGCGGTAGAGGATTGACGTCCAAGAGGTCCCGCAGCGCAATGGAGTAAGGAGCAAACAATGGCGATCACGATCGACGTGCCCCAAGGTAAGGCGGCGCTCGAAGAGTTCATCCATTTTCACGACCGCGTCTACAGCCAGCACACGGCGCATTGGGCCGCGCCGCTCGATCTGCAGCTGCCGATCTTGACGGGCGACAGTCCGTTCGCCCGCGACCGCCGCATTCGGCCGCTGCTGGCACGCGAAAACGGCGAGATCGTCGCGCGCGCCGCGGCAGTGGTGGATCAGCGCTACATCCGGCACTGGAACGAGCCGCTGGGCCACATCGTCATGTTCGAGGCGTTGCCCGAGGCGCGTGAGGCGACACGCGCCCTCATGGATGCGGCGTGCACCTGGCTGGCGCAGCAGGGAAGCGAGGCGGCGCGCACCGGCATGGGCATGCTCGACTTTCCGTACCTCATCGACGCCTACGACATCTTGCCCCCGAGTTTGCTGCGGCACAATCCACCTTACTACCACGTGCTGATCAAGCAGGCCGGCTTCGAGGCCGAGCAGGGCTTCGTCGACTACAAGATCCGTGTCACGCCCGCGCTCATCGAGCGCTGGCAGCGGGCGCTCGATGCGGCGCGGCACGTCGGCTATCGCATCGTGCCGGTGAAGCAGATCGAGCGCGCACGCCGCAACCGCGAGTTCACCGCAACCTGGAACGAGACCTTCCGCGCGCACTGGGGGTGGTCACCGTTTGTCGAGGACGAGATCGGCATGTTCTTTGATGCCTTCGTCGACGGCGGCATCCAGGACACCTCCGTGCTGGCGTACGACGGCGAGGACCCGGTGGGCATGCTGTTCGTCAACCCCGACGACCCACACCACGCCGTGCTGGCGCCGGGGCGGGTCCTCGACCCGGCGGAGAAACTGAACGTGCTCGGCATCGGCGTGCGTGAGCGTGCCCGCGGGCGTGGCTTGAACTACGCGATGGCGGCCTATGCGTTCCTCGAGTTGGTGCGGCGCGGTGCGACGTACGTCAGTTACACGTTGGTGCTCGACGACAACTGGCCTTCGCGCCGCACCGGCGAAGGCCTCGGCGCCTACCTGTGCGCCAACTACCTCGCCTACCGGCGCAACTTCCGCCGCTGAGCGCAGGGTAGAGGGGACGCCGAACCGGGTGAACCCGGAGGGTTCCCAGCCGGTACTATGTCGGGAACGGCTTCAGCTTGGCACCGTGCTCCGCAAGATACGCCTGGGTGCTCTGCACCGTTGCTGGCGGCATCCGATCCTCGAGCCGCCGGATGCGATCGCCTTCGAAGACGGCAGTCTCTTCGCCTTCCATGCGCAGCGCGGGCGCGCCCGCCAGCGTGTAGATCGCGGCCCAGCGAAACCACACCGTACCGCCGCGGTCGACAGGCGGCGTGAGCAGTTCGACCGCGCGCGAGTCGAAACGCCGGTCGAACGCAGTACAGATCTGCTTGAAGTGCGCCTTGATCGCTTCGCGCCCTGCAATCGATCCACCGAACGGCGGTTCGGCAAAGGTCTCGTAGACGGCATCCTCGGTGAAGAAGGGATCGAGCTTGGCCCAGTCGTCACCCGCGTAGGCGTCCTCGAAGGCCGCGGCGTAGGCGGTGAAACGGTCGATGATGTTCATGCGGAACCTCCTGTTCCGACCCCGGCTCATATCAGCCCCTGCGTGCGACAAACAAGGAGGGCCGCACCGAGTGGCAGTGGTTCTTTTTGGCAAGGGACACCCGAACCCGACCAGAGAAGACTATCTCGACTATCGGGGCTGGCGCTGGTAGGATCGGGCCAACGGTAGACGGGATCGCGCGGGTTTACGAACGCGCCACTCAGCGCAAGGAGGGCGAGATGTTCGAGCTCCTCTGGATCATCCTCATCGGTGCGGTGGTCGGCGTCGTGGCGAAGTTCCTCATGCCGGGATCGGATCCCGGAGGCTTCTTCGTCACGGCCCTACTCGGAATGGGAGGAGCGGTCGTTGCGACCCTGCTAGGCCGAACGATCGGCCTCTACGGACCCAACCAGGGAGCGGGCTTCATTGCTTCGGTCGTCGGCGCGATCATCGTCTTGTTCGCCTACCGCCGGCTGAGGAAGCCTCCAGCGTAGAGAACGGCAGCGCTGCACCGAAGGTTGATCGGCTCGATGGGCGACGAACGACCACGGATGAAGAAAGGAGTGGAACATGGGCATCCTCGATGAACTGCTCGGTGGTGGACAACGTCAGACCTTCGAAGACTTCGTGAAGCGGTACGAACAGGGCCACCCCGCGGAGGGATATTCGGACCAGGAGGTCGTCGACCGGTACCGCGATGTGGCGCACGCGGTCCCGCCGGACCAGTACGCGCAGGCGGCCCAGGAGGCGCTGGCCCGGCTCTCGCCCGAGGAGCGCGCGGAGTTCGTCAAGCTGTTGCAGGAGCGCGCGCGGGCTCGCGGCGTCGCGCTGCCTCGGCAGGTCGGAACGGATCCGAGGGAGCTGGGCCAGGTCGTCACCGATCTGCATGCGAAGCCCGGCCAGCTCCGCGAGGTACTCGGCGGCGCGAGCCAGGCGCCGCAGGCGCCTGGCTCCAGTCCGCTGGGGAACGTGCTCGCGTCGCCCGTGGCGAGAGCCGCCCTTGCAGGAATCGCCGCCATGGTCGTCAAGCGCGTCATGCGCGGTTCGGCCCGCTAGCCCGCCATCGGCTCAGCAAGAAGGAGGAGGCCATGCCCGACGAGAAGCCCAAGCCGAGTTTCGGCAACGTCCAGAGCGGCGGCTCATCCACAGCACCCGCGGCGCCCGCCAACCCGACGCCGACGAGTCCTGCGGCTGCACCTGCGGCGCCGCGCACCTACACCGTCGTCGCCGGCGACAGCCTGTCGAAGATCGCCAAGAAGTTCTACGGCGACGGCAACCAGTGGAAGCGGATCTTTGAGGCGAATCGCGACACGGTGAAGAATCCCGACCTCATCCACCCGGGGCAAGTCCTCAAGATCCCCGACGCCTAAAGCGAAGGAGACGCCATGGTACCACACCCCATGCGCATCCGGTCCATCTCGTGCCTCACCGTCCTCGCGACCTGCGTGGCGCTCGCACATCTGAGCGCGTGCAAGCGATCGGAGGAGGCGCCTGCACCGCAAGCCGCGCCACAGGCGGTCGCGTTCCACGTGACTCGCGTCGACGTCGGCAACGCCATCGGCGCCGACAAGAAGGTCACGGCTCCCAGCGTCTCCTTCAAGCCGAGCGACACGATCTACGCGTCGATCTCGAGCGAGGGTGCGTCCGCCAACGTTTCCCTCTCCGCACGCTGGACGTTTGAAGATGGCCAGCTGGTGAACGAGGCGACGCAGACCATCGCGCCGGCGGGGCCGGCAGTGACGGAGTTCCACATCTCGAAGGCGGACGGCTGGCCGGCGGGCAAGTACAAGCTGGAGGTCTCGGCCAACGGCAAGCCTGCCGGCGCCGCCCAGTTCACCGTGACTGACTGATTCGATCCGGTGGCTGGCGCTGGGCGGTGCAGGTGCGCCCTGGAGTCCGTTCGGCGGGCCGCGGACGTTGCGACACCCAGGTAGTGAGGCGGCGGGAGGATTTGAGCCGGCGACGATGACGTCCGGATTTCGCTAGACCGGTGGCTCGGGCGAGCTATAGGGTCGCCGTGGCGAAGGAGGAAGTCATGACAACGGAGCGCCGCTATACCGTCCCCGCTGGGGATCTCGTCCTGCATCACTACTGGATATCTCCCTACGCAGAGAAGGTGCGCTGCATCTTCGGGTTCAAACGCCTGTCCTGGAAGTCCGTGCTCATTCCGATCGTCATGCCCAAGCCGGATCTGCTCGCGCTCACGGGCGGCTACCGCAAAACGCCGGTCCTGCAGATCGGTGCGGACGTGTTCTGCGACACGGACCTGATCGCCCGGGTCCTCGATGCCGTCCAGCCCGACCCGCCACTGTTTCCTGACGGCACCGAGGGGCTCTGTTACGCGCTCGGCGCGTGGCAGCAGCAGCTCTTCGCACTGGCAGTCGAGATGCTCGGTCTGAACGGTGCGCCGCTGCCCGACAACTTCGTCGAGGATCGAGCGAAGATGTTCGAGAGCGGCCTGGACGTCGGCCGCATGATCCAGGAGCTGCCGGCGAAGCGCGACCAGATGCGCGCCAAGCTCGACATCATCGAGCGGCAGCTCGCGGACGGTCGCCCCTTCGTACTCGGCGAGCGCCCGAGTCTGGCCGATTTCTCGCTCTATCACCCGATCTTCGCACTGCGGGGGTTGCCGGCGATGAGCGTGACGTTGGACCCGTTCTCCGGGGTCCGCGCCTGGGCCGACCGCATCGCGGGGTTCGGACACGGGACGTACGAGGAGATGTCGTCCGCCGCGGCTGTCGAGACCGCCCGGTCCGCAACACCGCAAACCGCCTCCGCTTCGGATCCGGGGGATCCGAACGCACGTCGGCCCGGCGAGCGAATATCGGTCGTCCACGCCGACTTCGGACGGGATCCGGTGGTGGGCGAGATCGTGGCGTCATCGGTACACGAGATCGCGATTCGCCGCCGTGATGAGCGCGCCGGCGAGGTGATCGTCCACCTGCCACGCGAGCGCTACGTCGTGCTGCCGGCATGAGCGAGGGACGCCGCAGTCATCACCTCATGCCCATGACATCAGCCGCGGCACCGCCCAAGCTGTGGCACTCTGTTGAAGGGCCGGCGACGGCACCATGGCGCTGCTCGGTCGAGCGCGAACCGCTGGCCAGCGAACCCGCGAGCTGATAACCGTGCACGGCAGAAACGCAAGCGGAACCCGGTTGCATGATTCGGCGTGCCATCCTTGTGACACTGGGTGTCGCGGTCGGAGGGCTGGCGGCGCTCGTCGTCGCACTGGCACTCTCAAGCGCCCCGATCTCCTCGGAACGGTTCGATGCGGAAACGCTCGCACCCATCGCGAATGATCCGATCTCCGATTCGTGGTCACGGACTTGCGAGCTGTTCGGCGCCAGCGAAATTCCGGCCGCCGAGGAGCTCGAGGTCGATGCGCAAGGGCGCATCTACGCCAGTACTCAGGACGGGCGCATCGTGCGCGTCACCCCCGATGGAAACGCCGCCCAGATCGAGACGGTCGCGCGACCCGGCGGCCGCCCGAATGGCCTGACCCTCGAACGAACGGGACACCTCCTCGTGTCGGATGGTTACCACGTCCCCGCGAGCCGCATCAGTCCGGACGGAACCATCGAGCGGTTGCCGTGGCTGGAAGGTGGTGATTCGGCAGTCGCTGCCGATGGCACGGTGTACTTCCCCTCGTTGCCGACCTGGCGCCGCACCGGTCACGTCATCACGGACTTCGCGCTCCTCATGCTCGAGGCGCATCCCAGCGGGCAGCTGCGCGCCTGGCATCCGGATTCGGGAAAAGTCGAGGTCCTCGTCGACGGGCTGCTGATTCCGGACGGCGTCAAGTTGTCAGCGAACGAGGACTTCGTAGCCGTCAACGAGTTCTCGGCCTTTCGCATCACGCGCCACTGGCTCCGCGGGCCCAAAGCTGGAACGACGGACACCCTGATTGAAAACCTTCCGGGAACCCCAGACGGCTTGGCGACGGACGGATCGGGAGTTTTCTACGTTGCGATTCCTCTGCTGCGCAGTCAGATGCTGGATGCGGTCAACCGCCGGCCCGCCCTCAAAAACCAGCTCGCGAAACTCGTTCTCTGGGCCGGACCACGCCTCCTGGGAGATGGTCCGACGCATCAGACGGGCCTCGGCGTCGTCCTGGCAATCGACGAGAGCGGACAGGTGACGAAGAGGTACCTTGATCCAACCGGCGTGGTTGGAGCCGGCATCACAACCGCGGTGCCGCACGGAGATTCGCTGTGGATCGCGTCGTTGAGTGGTTACGGCGTGGCCCGCTGTGCACGCTGAGCGGCGTACGCCAGTGTTCGTCGTCTCTCTCTCCCGGCTACAGGTCACGGCACGCCACCCAAGATCCGGTTCGTGATGTCAGGCGACGAACTCATCGGTGCGCACGAAGCGCGCCCCGGCTTCCCGCATCTCCTGCAATGCCCGCTCCGTGTCCTCACGCGTAATCCCAGCGATTGCATCGGTTACTAGCCGCACGTGGGCACCCGCATGGCAGAGATCGAGCGTGTCGATGCGCACGCATACGTCAGTGGCGACGCCGAAGACGACGCAATCGACGTCGCGGAAGGCCCCGCGGTCCCGCAACGCGCGCAGCCAGGGGTTGGCGAACATGGGGAAGGTCCGCTTCGCGGCGATGTAGTGCTGACCGGGTTCGATGCTCAGGTCGGCTGGCTTCAGTGAAGCGTCCGGTGGCCAGATGTGACGCGGCAGCTTTGGAAGGCCGTCGAAGTAGCGCCGCTGCCCGGGTGTGCCCTCAATACAATGCGGCGGGAACTGTTGGAACTCGCTGTCGTTGACGACATGCGCGCACATGGGTGAGATCGTCGTGATGCCGCGTTGCGTGGCGTACTCGAGCAGCCGCCGGATGTTCGGCACGATCTCCCGGCTCCCTGGGACATAGAGTGCCCCGGCCGGATCGACGAAGTCTACTTGCACGTCAACTTCGATGAACAGTTGCTCCATGGTTCCTCCGAAAGACTCCTGGAGCACAGAGGACAGACAACAGAGCACAGACTCGCGGCTCTCGTCTGTGATCTGTTGTCTGTGCTCTGTCGTCTCATTCGTCTTCAACAGGCTGCTAACGGCCAATCCACGCGGCCGCAAGCTTGCGCTGCTCTTCTGCCAGGCGTTCGCTGATGCGCACCGGGTACACCGCCGCGGCATCCAGGGCGCGCAGCGGCTGCGGCAAGCGCTCGAGCAGCTGCAAACAACGCGCCCGCACTTCAGCCAGTGGCGGCGGTAGCGCGAGCTGCCGGCCAGCTTCCATGACACGTACGAGCAGCGACTCGGCGTCCGCCGGGGCGGCCTCGTCGGCGAGGGCGACGACGTCTTCAACATACGCGTCGCGCGGGTCGCGCCGCCGCCACACCTGCTTGCGACCCGGGAACGTGGCCTTGCCGGCGCTGGTCTTCACCTTGCCGTGCGCTTCATGATCGACGACCAGCTCGACGAGCTTGTAGACGCCACCGAGCGCCGGCTGATCGAAGGAGGTGGCCAGGCGCGTGCCGACACCAAACGCATCCACTGGTGCGCCCGCCGCCACCAGCTCGGCGATACGCCACTCGTCGAGGTCGCCACTCGCGAAGATGCGCGTCTGCTGCAAGCCGCCGGCGTCGAGGATACGGCGCACGGCTCGGCTCAACTCGGCGAGGTTGCCGCTGTCGAGACGCAGCGCGACCGGCTGCAGTCCGGCAGCCACAACTTTGCGCGCCGCTGCGACCGTGTCGTACGTGTCGGCCAGCAGCGTCGCCGTGTGCGGGAAGACCGCCGCGTAGCGCTGGAACGCGGCGACCTCGTCATCAAAGGTCATCACCCACGAGTGCGCCATCGTTCCGGACGTCGGGATGCCGAAGTGGAGCCCCGCTTCGACGTTGGAGGTGCCGGCGCAGCCGGCCACATACGCCGCGCGCGCCGCGTACAGGGCCGCCTCCGTCCCGTGTGCGCGCCGCGACCCGAACTCAATCACGTCGCGCCCGGCCGCCGCTGCAACGACGCGTGCCGCCTTCGAAGCGATCATCGTCTGGAAGTTGAGCGTGGCCAGCAGGGACGTCTCGACGATCTGTGCTTCGATGATCGGCGCCGTCACGCGCAACAGCGGCTCGTTCTGGAAAACCGGGGTGCCTTCCGGAATCGCCCAGACCTCACCGCTGAAACGCAGGTCGCGCAGGAAGGCGAAGAATGCTGCCGGCACCGCCTGGAACGCGGCATGGCGGCGCAGGTAATTGATGCCTTCGTCGGAGAAACGCAGATCCCGAAGATACTCCAGCGCCTGCTCCAGGCCTGCGGCAATCAGGTAGCTGCGATTTTGCGGAAGCTCGCGGACAAACAGCTCGAACGTCGCGGTTGCGGCGATGCGATTGACGAAGTACGCCGCTGCCATCGTCAACTCGTACAGATCGGTAGCCAACGCCGGCGCGCGGTTCACGCGCGCAGAATGGTCCACCGCCCCGGCGACCGCAAGACACCAGGCAGGGTTGAACCTTCGCCCAATTTTCGCTAATCAAAGGCAGGGCCCGACGGAGGGTGTGATGATACTGACGAAGCGGCAGAAGCAGCTATACGACTACCTCGACGACTACATCGCCACGCACGGCTTCGCGCCGACGCTGGAAGAGATCGGGGAACAGTTTCACCTCAACTCGCTGGCGACCGTGCACAAGCATCTCACCAATCTCGAACACAAGGGCCTGATCGTGCGCAAGTGGAATTTCAGTCGTGCCATTGAGCTGGTGCCGCGGCAGAAAAAGTCGGGTGCCGTCGAGCTGCCGCTGCTCGGCCTGGTCGCCGCCGGTCAACCCATCGAGGCGTTGGAAACCAACGACACGTTCACGGTGCCGGAGGAGTTCATCCGCCGGCAGAACACCTTCGTCCTGCGGGTCAAAGGGAACTCGATGATCGACGACGGTATCTGGGACGGCGACTACGTCATCGTCGAAGAGCGCCCGTCGGCGGAAAATGGTGAAACGGTGGTGGCGCTGGTGAACGGCGAGGCCACCGTGAAGCGCTTCTACCGCGACAAGGGCGGCAAGGTCCGCCTGCAACCCGCCAACGCGGCGGTGCAGCCGATCATTGCCCGCGAGAAGGACGTTGAGATCCGCGGCGCGGTGGTGGCCGTGATGCGCAAGTACTGACGCAATCTGAAAGTCTTGCAGTCAATAGTCGAGAGTCGAGAGAGGGCTGGCTTTTCGAATCGGAGGGGATGGCGCTGCGGCGGCAGTGGTTGCGGCTGCAAGCAGGCTGAGAGATCTATAGCGTCTCGCGTTTCAGCCCGCGCCCGGCGCGGGTGGCGTTGGGACGGCGGCGGGTGAGGGCGCGTGCCGGCGATGTGTTGGCCTCGCGCCAGCGGCGCAACTCGGCACGTACGGCGTCAGGCTCGAGACCCAACATCTCGCACACCACCGGAAAGCAGAACGGCGAGCGGGTGCGCGTGGAGTTGACCCAATGCTCGGCCTCGGCGCGCAAACGCGGGATTCGGCTCATGTAGCAGGTGATGCCGTTGTCGAGGACTGCCAGCATGAGCGCCTTGACACCGGTGTACGGCCCGCGACTCGATTCGCCCCCACCGATTGAGGTCAAGCCAAGGAAGTCCGCATCGAAGCCAGAGCCCAGGTCCTCGCTTGCGACGAACTTCGGACTGAGGAACCGTCCGCTGTGTGCCATGGGAGGCTTTACCTTAGGGCAAGTGGGCGCGCTGGGGCAAGGGAAAAGTGTACGCGCTTGCACGGCCTGGCCAAGCGCTCATCAAACGCTATAAGTTCGATGGCGATGGGCGCCTTCTCCCTCTACGTGCACATTCCGTATTGCCGAGCCAAGTGCCCGTACTGCGACTTCAACTCTTACGCCGCGGAACGCTGGCCCGAGACACGGTACGCTGCGGCGCTGTGTTCCGAGCTGCGCCACTACGCGCAAAGCGCACCGTGGGCTGCAGGCGAAGTCCAAACGGTCTTCTTCGGCGGCGGCACTCCGTCATTGTTTGCGCCATCGTCCATCGAACAGGTGCTGCGCACCGTGTCGGGTCTCTGGAGCATCGCCGCGGACGCGGAGCTGACGCTCGAAGCCAACCCGGGAACCGTCTCGCCGGAGACCCTGCGTGGGTACCGCGCGGCCGGCATCAATCGGATAAGCTTCGGTGTCCAGTCGTTCTGGCCGCATCACCTGCAAGTGCTGGGGCGGATTCACAGCGGCGCGGATGCGGTAGCTGCCGTTGACTGGGCCCGCGCCGCCGGCTTCGACAACGTCAATGTCGACCTGATCTTCGCCCTGCCGCAGCAGACGCCGGCCGAGTGGGAGAGCGATCTCGAACGCGCCGTGACGCTGCAGCTCGACCACGTGTCGGCGTACAACCTGACGTATGAGGAGGGCACGCCGTTTCACAAGCTGCGTAGCCAGGGGGTGCTGCGGCAACTGCCGGAGGAAATCGAGGTGGCGATGTTGACACGGACGCAAGAAGTGCTGGGCGCCGCGGGCTTCGAGCAGTACGAGATATCCAACTACGCGCGCCCAGGACATGAGTGCCGTCACAACCTCAACTACTGGCAGAGCGGTGACTACCTCGGCATCGGTGCCGGGGCGCATTCGTACGCGGCCGGAGGCGAGTGGGGCTCACGCTGGAGCAACGAGAAGATTCCGAACCGCTACATCGAGGCGGTGGAGAGGCACGGACAGGCAACCTGCGCCAGCGAAGCGCTCAGCGAGCGGCAGGCACGTGGCGAGTTCGTCTTCCTCGGGCTGCGCTGTCGCGCCGGGGTTTCTGCCGCGGCCTTTCATCAGCGCTTCGGCAACGACCTGGCCGCCCTGTTCCCGCATGCCGCGGGACTGCTCGCCGACGGGCTGCTCCAAAACCGCGCCGGCCGCTGGCAACTGACAGCCCGCGGTCTGCTACTGGCCGACAGCGTCTTCGCCACCTTCTTGTAGGGTGCGCTCTGCGCACCATTCTTGGGACGCCGCCTACCACTTGGACGGTGCGCTGAGCGCACCCTACACGAGAGTGACTACGCGGCGGTCCGGCTGGCGCTGCGGACGGCGAAGGTGAATGCCACCACACAGAAGACCACACTGATCACCAACGACGGCCCCAGCGCCGGCAGCGCTCCGGCCGCTGCCGGCTTGGCGAGATAGAGGCAGCGGCGCAGCGCTGTCATCCCGTAGGTCAGCGGGTTGATGGTCATGAGCCAGCGCAACGGCGCGGGCGCGCCGGTGGCCGGGAAGAACGCACCCGACAGCAGCCAGATCGGCAGCAGGATCAAATTCATGATGGCGTGAAAGCCCTGCGTCGACTCCATCCGCCACGCGATAATGAGCCCGAGGCTGGTCAGGCTCAGCGCCACGATCAGCATCACCACGGTCATCGACACCACAGACAGCAGCGAAAGCGAAATCCCGAGCAGCGGCGCCAGGAGCAGGAACAGGAGTCCCTGCAGCACGGCGAGCGACGTGCCGCCTAGGGCTTGCCCGAGCACTATCGCCCAGCGCGGCACCGGGGCCACGAGGACACCTTGCAAGAAGCCCTCGCGCCGGTCCTCAACCGTCGAGATGGTTGCGAAGATCGCAGTGAACAGCAGCACCAACGCGATGGTGCCCGGATAGAAGTACTCCACGTAGTTGGTCCCCGGCGCCGCGCCCGCCGGCCGGAACGACGCGTTCAAGCCACCACCGAGCAGCAACCAGAATACCAACGGTTGAGCGAACGCGCCGCTCACGCGGCTGCGCTGGCGCGCGAAACGGACGATCTCGCGCCGCCACAGGGCGACGACCGGCAGCCAGAGCCGCATCATGCGTTGCCCTCCGCACTGGCGTCGCTCGCCGCGGTGCCGTCCCAGAAACGGTGGCCAGTGAGATGTATGAACACGTCTTCCAGGGTCGGCTTGCCGTACGTGACGAATGTGATGTCGGAGGAGAATGCATCCACGACGTCGCGGACGAATTCGTGGCCGCGCTGGCGCTCGACGCGTACCGTGCCGTCGACGAGAGTCGCCTCGCACGCAAACCGTTCCCGGATCTTGTCGCGCAGGCGTGCCGGTTCCGGCGCCTGCATGACGACGATGTCGCCGCCCACACGCTCCTTCAATTCCGCCGGCGCACCGACACTCACCAGCTTGCCGTGATGCAGGATGGCGACACGATCGCAGCGCTCCGCCTCGTCCATGTCGTGCGTGGTGAGGACGATGGTGACGCCGTCGCGCGCGCGCAGTTCGCTCAAGTACTGGATGAAGTCGCGCCGTGCGCCGGGGTCGAGGCCGGTGCTCGGCTCGTCGAGGAGCAACACCGGCGGTTCATGCAGTAACGCCTTGGCCAGCTCGGCGCGCCGCTGCAGGCCGCCCGAGAGGCGCTCCACACGCTCCGCCGCACGCTCTGCCAGGCCGAGACGCTGCAGCACGGTGGCGGCGCGTTGCTGGAGCCGCGTGCCGTGCAAACCGTACAGATATCCGTGGCACGTCAGGTTTTCCCGCACGGTGAGCTTGTCGTCGAGGCTCGGATGCTGGAAGACCACGCCCAGGTGGCGACGCACAGCGGCGGCTGCGCCGACGAGAGGGTCGCCGAAAATACTGGCGGAACCGCCGCTCGCCGGCATCAACGTCGACAGGATCTTGAAGAGCGTCGTCTTGCCGCCACCGTTCGGTCCGAGCAAGCCGAAGATCTCGCCGCGCCCGACGCTGAAGCTCACATCGTCGAGCGCGACGCGCGTGCCGTACACGTGACGAAGGTGCTCGACCTGAATTGCTTCGCTTGCCATGGATCAAACGCGCTGGCGCTCAGAGGCGCCCGCCGCGCACCACGCGCAAGGGTGGGTCCTCGGGGTTGACGAGGTAGTCGAAGGCCAGCCAGAGGCTCTTCGAGTAACGGAAGAAGCACAGCGGAAACAGCACGCCGAAGATGCTCCAGAGCACGATTTGGGTGGTCACCGACACGCTGATGCACGCGTCGAGAACGAGAAAGCCGGCAATCGCCACTCCTGCAGTCACCGCATAGTTGATGTAAATCGCCCCGACGAAGTAGCCGGGCTCGCGCTCGAACACAAGGTGGCACGCCGCGCACTCGCGATGCATCGCGAACGGCCCACGAAACAGCGTCCGCTGGCCGCAACGCGGGCAGCAGAGCTGCATGCCGGTGATGAACGCTGTGGTGACGGAGCGGGACGGCACGCGTATGTTTCCTTGCTCACCATACTGCCACAGGCCTCCGGCTGCGGGAAGGTGCGGGGATGTGTGGGAGCGTGAGAGCGTGGGAAAGAGGATTCCCTTAGCGCTTTCACTCTCTCACGCTCTCACGCTCCCACGTATCCCCTGGGGTCGCAACCGCGCGCGGAATCGGCTATCCATAGGGGCACACGACGAGGAGCACGTGGGCAAGAGTTTGCTCGACAAAGTCTGGGATGCGCACACGGTGCGCGAGCTGCCGTCGGGGCAGACGCAGTTGTTCATCGGCTTGCATCTGGTGCACGAGGTCACCAGCCCGCAGGCGTTCCAGATGTTGCGCGAGCAGGGACTGAGCGTGCCGTTCCCCGAGCGTACCTTCGCCACCGTGGATCACATCATTCCGACGGATACGCGGCAGCGCCCCTACGCGGACCCGCAGGCCGAAGGGATGATGAGCGCCATCGAGCGCAACTGCCGAGAGTTCGGCATCCGGTTCTTTGACGCAAGCAGCGGCCGCCAGGGCATCGTCCACGTCCTCGGGCCGGAGCTGGGGTTGACGCAGCCCGGCATGAGCGTGGCCTGCGGTGACAGTCACACCAGTACGCATGGCGCGCTCGGTGCGGTTGCCTTTGGCATCGGCACGAGCCAAGTCCGCGACGTGCTGGCGACGCAATGTCTGGCGATCCAACGGCCGCAGGTCCGGCGCATTGAAGTCAACGGC
>Ga0335084_10001241_pt1 | contig 23452 bp, 19 predicted proteins | sample Lox_Sample_44_FD_206721 | JGI IMG/M metagenome (GOLD analysis project Ga0335084, IMG submission 206721) | Soil microbial communities from Loxahatchee National Wildlife Refuge, Florida, United States - Lox_Sample_4.4 | ecosystem: Environmental > Terrestrial > Soil > Wetlands | place: USA...
TATCCCAAGGCGGTCGCGGCGGCAGCCGCAGCGACACCGAGTAGCGCGGGGAGCATGCAGCGATTGTATTGCAGTTCTCAGTTCCCGGTTCTCAGTTCTCAGCAAGAACTTCCACTCACAGGGTTCACGGAGAAGACTAGTGATTTGACAGCAGGATTCAAGACATCAAGATCGCAGGCTGCGTCAGGCGACTGAGAACTGAGAGCCGGGAACTGAGATCTGCTTCCTCGTAATCCACAATTGCGTCTCTGGTCGAAGCAATATATTCTGCTTTACGTCCTCCCATGGCCAAGCTCTTCGAACTTCCCCGCTACATTGCAGTTGAAGGCCCCATACGAGTCGGTAAGAGCACACTGGCGCGGGTTCTCGGCGAGCGCCTGGCGGCGCAGCGCGTCATGGAACCGGAGGACAATCCTTTTCTTAAGGCTTTTTACGACGGCGAACGCGGCGCGGCTTTTCAGGCACAGATGGCGTTTCTGATCCGCCGCTTTGATCAACTGCGCACTCTCGATCTTGGCCCGCGCTCGAATAAAACGGTAGTCGCCGATTACATTTTCGAGAAAGACAAGCTCTTCGCCTGCCTCAACCTCAACGACCAGGAACTCGAGACTTACAACCGCTATTTCAATTATTTCCGCGAACAGCTACCCACGCCTGACCTTGTCATCTACCTGCAAGCCACGCCGGAGATTTTGAAAAAGCGGCTGAAGAAGAAGAATGCTCCCGGCGAAAAGGCCATCAGCGAGGATTACCTCGTCGAAGTGGTGAAAGCGTATGAGCACTTTTTCTTTCACTACACGCAGTCCGACCTGCTGATCGTGAATACGTCGGAGATCGATTTCGTCGATCGCAACGAGGATCTGCAGGAGTTGCTGGAAAAGGTCTCGGCCCCGATTAAAGGCACGCAGTATTTTCTGCCGCTGGGGGGACGCGAAGCAGCCAGCGCGTAGTTTCTCTGGCCAAGACCGGCCTGGAGTTTCGGTTTCGCTTCTACCGGCTTCTCGTCTGTCTTCGCTACGAAAATTTCCCCGACGGACTGATCGGCATCTCACATCAGCTAATTTGGTTGGCGACTGACTCAGGTAGCTGGATTTCTCTACAGGGCCGTTGCGAAGTGCTACATTCGGCCGAACACTGAGCTAATCCTTTGATTTTGCTTTACTTCGCTTGGATAATCCCTCGGCTCGTCAGCAAAACGTCCCAAACAACCGATGTGAGATTCAACACTCAGACTATGGCGCTTTTCATCTACCAACAAGAGCAGTGGTCTTAGTGGCCTTGAAAGTCGTGCGCTTCCAATAGCTTATGCGGAGAGGTTTCCACGTTGATCTCGAACTCTTACTTTGGCATCGAGGTTGCCTTTAAGAAATGCGGCGAGCGGCCTCATACAGCAAGAGCCCTCGAACGAGGTGGGTTATGACAGTCATTTTGGTACTCTTCACATTCGCAGGATTCCTTCTGATCGATCACTTTTTCAGCCAGAAAAGAATTGTCACACAACCGGCGCTGGCCCCGGTGAAAACGAAAGGACGTTCAGCCGCCGGAGTGGTCGGTGGATTCCAGGTTCCGGAAAATTTGCGGTATCACCCCGGACACACCTGGGCCCTGAGCGAGAGTCCGAGCCTGGTGCGGGTGGGCATGGACGACTTCGCATCGAAGCTGGCGGGCCCAGTTGAGGGCATAGCGCTGCCGCAGCGCGGACAGTGGATCCGCCAAGGCCAAAAGATCGCTACCCTCTTTCGTAACGGCGCTGCCGTCGATATGGTTTCCCCCATTGAAGGCAGCGTTGCCGACGTGAATGACACCGTGGCCCGCGACCCCAAGCTGCTGCAGAAAGACCCTTATGGCGAAGGGTGGCTGGTGACGGTACAGTCTCCGGATGCCAAAACCAACTTCCGCAACCTGCTGGGTGGCGCGCTGGCCCGCTGGTGGACCGAAGAGTCGGCAGGACGTTTACAACGGAAGATGCCCGCATTCGCCGGTGCTTTAGCGCAAGACGGGGGCGTGGCCGTCGACAACCTGGTGGAGCAGATTCCCAACCAGGAGTGGGCTGTGATCGCTAAAGAGTTCTTCCTGTCCTAGGTTTCCGCCGCGAGGTCACTCGCCACAACCTGCTGATTTTCGAACCGCCCGGCGTTGTCCGGGCGGTCGTTTTTCCCGGGGACAAGCCGCTCTTGAGTCATCAGCGATTGCTCCGGATCGATGACTGAAATGCGATCTCTGAGTCCGGGACGTGTTTCTTGCAAGGCGCTGTCTCTAAAGACGTTGGGCAGTACCGGCCTCGTGAATAGCGCTCAGGTCACCCCAGCCTTGGTTACCTAAGTTACCTCTCACCTAACCAAACCTTTTGCTGTCCATCACTTGCCCTGCTATCTATTAGTTTCCCCTTGTTTGCCTGGGAGTCACAGCCCAAAACTCCCGGGAGGTAGGAGCCCAACTGGATGGAACGCCGCCCTCAATCCTGGAGGGAAATGAGCCTTGGTGCGCGCCTGTTCATTGCAGTCGTCATCCTGTGCGGCACGGGCGTGCTTACCTACACGGTCCTGCATGGCGTCAGCCACGATCCTCTGAAGTTCATTTGTTTCATGCTGATTGCGCTGGTGGCTTCACGGCTCCGCGTAAATCTGCCGGGCATCACCGGAACGATGTCGGTGAATTTCCTGTTTCTGCTCCTGGGCGTACTAGAACTGAGTTTCTCGGAAACGATGGCGCTCGGCTGCGCAGCGGTAGTAGTGCAATGCATTGATCGGGATCGTCCACGGCCCCTGCAAGTTGCGTTTAATGTGTGTTCTACGGCAATGGCGATCGCGATTACGTTTGCCGTTTATCACTTCCCATTGTTCCATCACGCCGTGAGCAATCCCTCGACCCTGCTGTTTCTCGCGGCGTGCGTTTACTTCGTGTCGAACACGCTGCCGGTGGCGACGGTGATTTCGCTCACGGAAAGAAAGAGCCTTCGCAAGATCTGGCTGGACTGCTACTTCTGGAGTTTCCCGTATTACCTGGTCGGCGCCGGCGTGGCCGGTGTGATGAGTTGGATGAACAGTTACACCGACTGGCAAACTTCGCTGCTGGTTTTGCCGGTCGTCTATCTGATCTACCGTTCCTACCGACTGTACCTGGGCAAACTGGAAGACCAGAAGCGCCACGTGGAAGAGATCGCCGATCTCCACATGCGCACCATCGAATCGCTCGCGCTGGCCATTGAGGCCAAGGATCAGACCACCCACGATCACCTCCAGCGCGTGCGCATTTACGCGCTCGAAGTTGCCAAGGACCTCAAAGTCTCACAAGAAGAAATGGAAGCCTTGCAAGCCGCGGCCTTGCTGCACGATATCGGGAAGCTGGCGATTCCGGAACACATCATCTCGAAGCCCGGCCGGTTAACACCGGAGGAGTTCGAGAAGATGAAGATCCACCCGCTGGTCGGCGCCGAGATTCTCGAGCGGGTTCGCTTCCCGTATCCGGTGGTTCCGATTGTGCGTGCCCACCATGAGAAATGGGACGGGTCCGGCTATCCGCTGGGCTTGCGCGGCACCGAAATTCCCATCGGCGCCCGCATTCTCGCTGCGGTCGATTTTCTGGATGCGCTTGCCTCCGATCGGCAGTACCGGTTGGCCTTGCCGCTTGAGGAAGCGATGTCGCGCCTGGAGGAAGAATCCGGGAAGTCTTTCGACCCGCAAGTGGTCAAGGTTCTCGAGCGGCGTTATGCGCAACTCGAGCAACTGGTTCGCGATCGTACCGAGAACCGGGTGAAGTCAAAACTGTCGACGGACGTAAAAGTGGAGCGGGTCGTCGAACCGGCAGCAGGATTCCAATCCTCGAAGCAAGGACTATTCCAGGATCGCAACTTCTTGAGCTCGATTGCGGCGGCGCGACAGGAAGCACAAACTTTATTCGAGCTCAGCCAGGACCTTGGCGCTTCGCTAAGCCTGGGTGAAACGCTTTCCGTCTTCTCCGTCAAGCTGCGCCGCCTGATTGCCTACGATGCAATCGCGATCTACGTGCGCCACGGAGACGAACTGGTTCCGGAATATGTGAACGGCGACAACTTCCGTCTGTTTGCCTCGCTGCGCATTCCCATGGGGCAGGGTCTGTCGGGATGGGTGGCGCAAAACCTGAAGCCGATCCTCAACGGCAATCCTTCGGTCGAACCGGGATATTTGAACGACGCCTCCAAGTACAGCACCTTGACATCGGCTTTGGCGGTGCCGCTCGAAGGTTTGCAGGGCGTGGTGGGAGTGGTTGCCCTCTATCAGGCAGAGAGAGACTTCTTCACCTCGGATCACCTGCGCATTCTCCTGGCCGTGAGTTCGAAGATGGCGCTCGCCATCGAGAATGCTTTGAAATACGAGCAAGCCGAAAATTCGGCGGTCACGGACTATCTGACGGGATTGCCCAATGCGCGTTCGCTGTTCATGCATCTCGACCGCGAGTTGGCGCGTTGCAAGCGCGACCAGAAGACTCTGACTGTGATGGTCTGCGACATGGACGGTTTCAAGCAGATCAACGATCGTTTCGGGCATCTGGAAGGAAACCGCGTCCTTCGCCTATTCGCCCATACGCTGAAGGAAACCAGCCGTGAGTACGATTATGTGGCCCGCATGGGCGGAGACGAATTTGTCGTCATCGCTCCCGGCCTTACCGCCGAGGCTGCGTCGCGAAAAGCGGAGCAGATGCGGGAATTAGTCTGCCATGCAGGAATGGAGGTTTGCGGGGAAGACATCCTGTCGTTGAGCGTTGGCAAGGCAGTTTATCCGGAGGACGCGCTTGATGCGGAGCGCCTGCTGGCCGAGGCCGATCGCCGGATGTATCTGCAGAAACAGAGCCATCCGGCCCGCAAGAACCGTCGCCTCTATCCCCGCTCCAAGGGACGGCTGACGGCAGAAATCTCGCAACCGGGACAAGCCCAGTCCACGGTCGGAATTGTGACCAACCTGAGTTTGGGCGGCTGTTACGTGGAGACCAGTTCCCTGCTTCTGCCTGGGTCGGTGGCGAAGCTGAGTTTTTCCTTCGAGCGGAACCCGCTCACCATCCAGGGTGAGGTGGTGCGCATGGATATGGGAATCGGGTCCGCCATGAAATTCAGCGAAACAAGCCATGAAAGCCGGATCAGCCTGCAGCGAATCATCGAGCAGATGGCGAGCTCGGAGACGGGTGGGGAACGAAAGGCGCCAGCTGGCGTTAAAGCGGTTGCCCAGAAGATTTCGTTATAGCTCCCAGAGGCGAAGCGCTCGCAACGTTCGGTCGGATTGCCTCCTAGACAAAATGATTGTTGCGACTTCCGCGCATTTTCACACCCTTTCCAATCTTTCGCAGCTCGTTACGGTTCCTGGGGGAAGTCACGGGTAAATCGCTTCTGTCTTTGCGGTTGGAATGAAGGATCTTCCAGCATTGCGAGGAAGAAATCGAATTGATAGCATCGTTGCTTTAGGAAGAAGTGCAAATGCGTCTACGCAGATGTTGTCTCCTGCTGGTTCCCTGTTTTCTCCTGCCAGCCTGGTCCCAGGGTGGTCCCGATTCGGGAAAAGACATCCCCACCATCAAGACTCAAGTCCGGCGGGTGCTGGTCGATGTGGTTGTCACCAACGATGCAGGCGATCCGGTTGCCGGCTTGCAAGCACAAGATTTCGAAGTGCAGGAAGATGGAAAGCCGCAGGCGATCACTTCGTTCGAAGAGCACCACGGAGCCGAACCCACTCAAATCAAGTTGCCTCCCATGCCGCCGCATGTCTATACCAACTTTCCCGTCGTCCAAACGGCAGATGTGGTCAACGTGCTTTTGCTCGATGGACTGAATACCCCCACACGCGATCAGGTTTACGTGCGTAAGCAGATGATGGGATACCTGAAGAAGCTCCCGCCCGCCACGCGAGTTGGGATCTTCACTCTGGGGGCGCGCTTGCGGATGATGCAAGGCATTACGGCGGATTCTTCGGAGTTGCTGGATGCGCTCAACCGGGTTGACGCCGGCCCTCATGCTTCTCCGTTGCTCCAGTCTGAGGTGGAGAAAGATGCGGATCGGCGGCTCATCGAATTCATGCAGCAGAACCAGGTGGGGAGTTCAACTTCTCCCACGACGCTGGCGGAGCTCGAGGTCGATCCGGTGAATGCAGAGGAAGAGTTTCTGGCCGAGGAAGCTTCTTATCTGGTTGGGCAGCGCGTCGAAATCACGTTGCAGGCTCTGCAACAGCTCGCCCGCTATCTTTCAGACGTCCCAGGTCGCAAGAACGTAATCTGGTTCTCGGGTTCGTTTCCTTTTAGTATCCTTCCCAACCCGGATTTGAAAGATGGGTTTGTGGGAATCAACGACTTTGTGGAGCAGATCCACAGGACCGCGAATCTGCTGGCAGAGGCTCAGGTCTCAATCTACCCCGTCGCGGCCGAGGGTCTTGCCTCAGATACCGTCTTCCAAGCCAACGGTGCAGAAATAAGCCAGAAAAGAGGGATGAATCAGATGCAAGATCAGCTGCAACAGCTCCAAAACGAAGGTGCGGACCGCAATTCCAGCCATGTCGTAATGGAGCAACTGGCGCAGGATACCGGCGGCAAGGCTTTCTACAACACCAACGGAGTGAGCGATGCCCTCGCCCGCGTCGTCAAGAACGGATCTAGCTATTACAGTCTTACCTATGCACCGAGTAATGCAACCACGGACGGGAAATTTCGTCGTATTCAAGTGAAGCTTCTCCGTAGCAGGGGTAAGCTCTCCTACCGCCGGGGGTACTACGCCGATGATTCCGCGACCGCGTTGACAGCCGGACAAAAGATCGAAACGAATCCGCTGATGCTGCTCATGGGGCGCAACCTTCCCAACTACAGCCAGATTGTGTACAAAGTCCTCGCGCAGGAACTCGACCCGCAACCCGCGGCGGGTGCATCTCGCATCGGTGGTAACCAAGAACTGAAAGGACCGACCGTTCGCTATGGCGTCGACTTTGCCATAGCCGCGGAAGACCTAAAGTTCGACCAGGGGCCCGATGGAGTCCGTCATGGAACCCTCGAAGTGGCTCTCGTCGCTTACGATCGGGAGGGGAAGCCACTGAATCTGGTGAATACCATAGGCGACTTGAACTTACCGCCCGACGTCTACGTCAATGTGCAACAGATCGGCCTGCAGATTCACAAGGAGATCGACGTGCCCAAAGGATATTTCTACATGCGCACCGGTATCTACGATCAAAAAGCCGGCACCGCCGGTACGCTCGGATTTCCGATGTACGCTTCCACTTCGGCGGGCAAGTGAGCACCGATTGGCGGGGCTCGCAGCCTGTTTTTGAGTTTAAGTCAAAGCGCGAGGGGCTGGATCTGAACTAGCGGCCGCGGCGGGAGTTTGCCATCATGCCGCAACATGTTCGCGGTCGGAATCCCAGTGCGGTAGAACGATTTCTCGCAGTCCGCGGTGGACGGTCCTCGCATGCTGCCTTCCATATAGGCCAGCCCGGGACAACGGGTGCAACTCGAGACGTGGCTGCAGGATGAACATACGGTGAGGTCTTTGGCCTGAATCGAACGGACTTCGTTCAACTGCGGCGAGTGGTTCCAGATGTCCACAAACTTCTGCCGGCGCAGGTTGCCGCTGGGCAGCGGGAACTGCACGCACGGGAAGACGTCGCCGTAAGGTGAGATGTAACAGAAGGAGTGGCCCGCGCTGCAGGAGTAGCCTTCCAGATCGTCGCTGGTGGGAGGGTTGGGCGGCGCGCAGAACTCTTCCATATTGCCGACCAGCGCAGGATTGCGGAATACCTCTCGCAGTTCCTCACCGGGAATCCGAAGGGAAAGCACGGAGGTATCGCCGTCCATCATCGGCGTGATGGTGGGATCGACGGTGTAATGTACGCCTAACTCCGCGGCCAGTTTCTGCAGGTGGTACTGGTCACCGAGGTTGCCGGTCATCAGCACATTGGCAATTGTGACTTTCAGTCCGCGGTCGCGCAAAAAGCGGATGGCGGTGATCGAACGATCGAACGAACCCGGCAACTTCGTGATCGCGTCATGAACCTCGGCGCGATGAGAGTAAATGCTGATCTGCAGGGTATCGACGCCCAGTTCCCTCAGTTTTTGCGCTTCGTTCTCGCGAATCATTACGGCGTTGGTCTTGATCTTGACGTTGAACAGCAACCGCCGCGCGTACTCGAGAAGTTCAAAGAAGTCGCGACGGAGAAAGACCTCGCCTCCGCTGAAGGTCAGAAAGAACACTCCAGCGCCGGCAAGCTGGTCGAGTACGCCCTTGATCTCGGCGGTGGTCATTTCCCCGCGGTCATTGTGATCCAGATAGCAATGAATGCACCGCTCGTTGCAGCGATAGGTCACGTCGAGGTGCACGGCAATGGGCACACCCAGGTCGAAGGCTTTCTGGCCCATCTCCACCATCAAGCTCATCGTTCCTCCAACTTTGCCGGATCGGCGAGGGGATGGTCGGCGACAAGAAGGATTCCATGTTTGGAGAGTTCCGTGACAAAGTCGGCGGCATCTTTCTGCGCTTGCTCGGGATCGATTTCATACTGTCCGCAGACTTTCTCTTGCACGATTTCGCGCAGCGGTGTGCGGCCGTCGGCGGCCTGCCAGATCGCAGTCGCGACTTCGTTGAGGGTAAAGAAGGTTGAATCCAATGAATTCATGACCATCATCTCGCCGGCCAACATGCGGGCGGCGATAGCCGAACTGCGCGCGATGTAAGTCTCAGCCACGAGCGGCTACTCCATCAAGGTTGCGAATCAGTTCCCACACGCGTCCATCAGGATAAAACGTCAGAAGAAAAACCGGAACCTGGCTGACGAAATCGCAGGCCGTAGCCAGGAGTTTACCTGTCAGTTCCTCATCCTGCGCAAAAAAAAGAATGTTGCGCATCAAGCGGCGAACCGCTTCGGCAGACGAAAGTTCTTGGGCACGATTGTCCGGCCCCTTTTCCAGGAAGAACAGAGCTTCGAGGGGGGCAGAACAATTCGAACCTGCCCGGGCCAACTCCCCGGCAAAAGGTGTGCCGTAGGCAGAGTAGCCACCGGGTCTTGGACGAACGTAGGAAATCTCGTCGGTGAGCAGCGTGACGGCGGGGGGAGCGAGGCGCGACAGTGTGGTCTTTCCTGCACCTGAAACACCCGAAAACAGAAACGCGCGACCATCGCAGACTGCGCTCGCAGCATGTAACAGAAAGCCGCCGCGCTCGGCAAGAATCAGACTGTGGACAATGCGCAATACGGAATCGATGGCATACGGGTTGGCGCCCTGACGAATCTTGCCATGCCGGGTCACAGGATCCCAGCGCGCCTGGAAGTCGCCCCGTTCCATCACCCACTGCATGCCTTCCCGGCGCACACACACGTCTTCGTCCGAAATCAGCCTGCCATTTGTAAGTTCGATATCAAGCGCGTATTCGGCAGGCGATGGGTTGAGAAAACCAGCGTAGCGTTCGCACAACAGGTCGAAGAACTGCCGATCGTAAGTGCCCAGGGAAACCGGTATCGCCCCGATCTCCACGACACAGCGCAAAATGGCAGCAGCATTCACATCAAAAGAGATCAGCGATCAGATTGCAGAAATAAACCCTGGGCCGCATTCTTCCCCGATTTCAGCCGGGAACTACGGTCGCATGCTGCTCGTCGCCCGACGCTCCGCCAGCATCCCATAACACTTCAAGGCAACTCGCCGCGCCAAGCCCCATTCGCAGAACAGGAGGCCCAATGCGCGGCTTGTCAGCCCAATCCGAACTGCCACCGGAAGCGAACGTCCCGACCGTTCGACATGCACAACCCGGCCTGCAAGCGCAGTCGCGGGAAAGGGCGGATCGGGATTCCGCAAGGCGTCGCCGCGCAATACAAAAGTGTTCTCACCGGGTGTCGTCATCACACGATGCAGATAAAAACGGTCGTCCCGGCATGCCAGAACCATCTCGCCACGACTCACATCCTGCGCCGAGCAGTTTGCGATTTCCACCACGTCGCCGGGCCATAGCGTGGGCAGCATGCTGGCGCCCCAAACCCGTAAACGAAGGTGTCGGTTGTCGGATAAGATCTTGCGCGCAAGAGCGATACGCTCTGGACTCAAGTTGGCGCGTCGCGCGCCCATGGCAACTGCTTCAGGAGCTTTTTCTGGAAAACTGGCATGAGGGCTGAGTCGCGCCAATTTTCCCGCACGCCAATGCAAGTGTCTCGAATGCTCGTTCATAGCGGAATGCGGGCTTCTGATAGGGTTTCTTCTTCTTGTTCGGATTCTCCGCTTGCGCCTGTTTCGGGCCAGGAGTCTGATTGTCTGACGTCATCACCCTTCGTCAAAGCCTAAACTCAGGCTCGTCCCCTAGTTGGATTAAAAGTGCTTGCGGAGGAAGTGTACTACAGTGCTTTTCTGTCTGCTACTCCAAAGGGCAGGCGCAAACGAAGGACGGATTTCTGAACATCAATAGAATGAAAGAGTTCCATTTCGCCGTGCACGTCGTACGCTGAAGGATAGAGCGCCAAGTGAAAGGGGCAGAAGCACTAAGCTGAAGGCGAGCAGTGCGGCCAGCGAAGGGGCTATCCGCAGAAGCGTCTCACCACGCAGCAAGGCCATGCGCATTGCGTCGACTGCATACATGAACGGAGTTGCCCGGGCGAGGATTGCCAGCGGTCGGGGCAAGCTTTCGACCGGAAACATTGCGCCGCTCAGCAGCCACAATCCCGAACCCAGCAACCAGACGAGGGCCGAGCCTTTCTGGAATGTGACCTGGAGGGTGGCGGCTGCGATTCCAAAGGCCGCAGCGATCGCCACCGAAAGGATCGTAACCGCCAGGCATGCTGGCACATTGGCGTGCAGTGGCGCACGGAAAATTGCCACTCCCGCGAAAAGATAGACCGCCAGATTGACCATGTTTCCGGCAAAGGCGGAGACCGAACTGAGGATGACGAGCGTGGTGGGCGCCGTCGTAGTCGTCATCAACACTTCCATGGTTCCGGTCTGCTGCGCTTCCTGAACCGCGCTAAGGAAAGCTTGCGTGCTCATGACAAAGAATGTGTACAGACCAGTGCCCACCAGAAGGAACGGGAAATATTCCACGCCGCTGGGACGAAATGCCGGACCAATCGAGCGCGACAGGAAGTAGAACGCAGCTAACTGGACGATAAGCCCCGCTAGAGTCAGGGCGAAACTGGTGCGGTGGCGGATCGCGGTCAGAAAGTCGCGGCGCAAGATGGCGTAGAGCTTATCCAAGGAGGATCTCATGGCGCTTTGCCGGCGCGCGCCGCCTCGTCTGATTCGCCGGTCATCCGGAAATAGAACGAACGCAAGTCTTCCATGGTTTCGTTGTCCTGGATGTTGCGACCGGCCGCGATTTCACCCCGCTGAAGCAACAACAGGCGGCCTCCGACGGCGCAGGCCTCGGCAAAATTGTGCGTAGCCAGAAAGATAGTGGTCTGCTGCTGGGCAAGCGCACGGATCGTGCCCCAAAAATTCGCGGTGGAGGCGGCATCCAGGCTGCGGGTCGGCTCGTCGAGCAAGAGAACCCCGGGACGCTTGACGAGGGCGCGAGCAATTCCCAGACGCTGGTACATCCCACTCGAGAATTTCATGACCAGAGTGTCGGCTTGCTCCTCGAGGCCGGTGTCGCGCAGCACTCCTTCGATACGATCCGGGCGCTCGCGGCGCGGAACCTCGTCGAGCGCAGCGAAGAACTCCAGGTTCTCGCGCGCGGAGAGACGTGGGCAGAACGAGCGCTCGGTGGCGATCGCGATGCCGACCTGCCGACGCACCTGGCCGGCGTCGCGTTGCGTATCGAAGCCGACGACACGCACAGAGCCTGCGTCGGGGAGCAACATAGTCGAAATCAGCTTAAGGGTCGTGGTTTTCCCGCTGCCATTCGGGCCTAACAGGACCACCACCTCGCCCACGCCCGCGGAAAACGACACTTTTTTCAGCGCCTCGGTTTCGCCCACGCGTTCCTGAGCCATCCAGTTGAATAGAGCAGGGCGATGGCGGAAGACTTTGCAGACGGATTCGAAAACGACACGCTCCATGAGCAGTCACCACCCGAAGACAGCGCGGAGGACTCTGTATTATAGTGGCGTTCCCTTGCCGCGCCGATTCGCTGCTTTGGTCCGAACGGCCCGCTCGCGAATTCCTCCCATGAGCAGATTCCCGTCTGCGTTACCGCCCGCCGGAGTCAACCGCCAACAGAGCACCGGTTCGAGGGAGTTCATCCTGCTGTGCGCGTGTGCCGCGGCGCAGCCGACCCCCGAGCGGATCGCGACAATCGCGGAATGGAATCAGGCTCCTCCCGACTGGGACGAATTCCTCCGCCTCGCCGAACACCATGGCATTCTTCCTCTGGCGGCTCGCAACCTTGTCGCGCATGCTCCCGGACTGCCTTCTCCGATCGCGCAGTCATTGCGGTCCGCGTACGAGGGGAACGTCCGGCGCAATCTGTGGTATGCCGCAGAGCTGGCGCGTATATCGGAGCACTTCGAAGTCCGGCAAGTGCGGGCGGTTCCCTACAAAGGCCCGGTTCTGGCGCAGTCAGCGTATGGCGACGTCGCTCTCCGGAACTTCGGCGATCTGGACTTTCTGATTTCCTCTGATGCTTTCGAGCGAACGAGGCTCGCCCTTGCGGAACTGGAATACCGCCCCTCGCAGGACTACTCGTCCGCGGTGGAGCGGTACTGGTTGCGTGACGGGTACGAACGCGCTTTCGACGGTCCGGCAGGGAAATACCTTGTCGAGATGCAATGGCGATTGCTGCCGCGTTTCTATGCAGTGGAGCTCGCCACGCACGACCTTCTGGAACGTGCCGGCCGGACAGTCGTTGCCGGACAGGAAGTCCCGTGCCTCGCCCCCGAAGACACTCTGCTGGCGTTGTGCCTGCACGCTGCAAAACATCTCTGGACGCGCCTGATTTGGGTCTGCGACATTGCCGAGACTCTGCGCACTCATTGCATCGACTACTCCCTGGCCTGCCAACGCGCGCGGGAGGCAGGAATTCTCCGCATTCTCGGTGTGAGCTTCTGGCTGGCGGAGAATCTGGTGGGCTGCCACCTTCCCGAAGGTGCGGAAGACGTGGTGCATGCGAACCCTCGAGTCCCAGCGCTCGGCGAGCAGTACGTTGCGAGACTGGCGCGTGCTGCGACGTACGACTTCGAATCGACGGAATACTTCCGGTTGATCCTGCACCTCCGAGAGCGCTGGAGTGATCGCTGGCGTTATGTATGGAGGCTTGTGTGGACTCCGGGCATGGGTGACTTGCAGGCGATGAAGTTACCGGAGAAGTTATTCCCGCTTTACCGCGTTGTGCGATTGGCGCGGCTGATGCGGAAAGTGATCAGATACGTCTAGTGCGTCTCCCCGTCACCGGGAGCTACATCGGGAGTGTCGACTTTTTGCGTGACCGATGGTGCCGGCGCTGCCGGAGGTGGCTGAAATTCTCCGGTTTCTTTTCCCGCCAGGGCGGCATTCATGAACTGAATCCAGATCGGCAGCGCGGCGTGGGCACCGGTTTCTTTCGCGCCCAGAGATTTCTTTTCATCGTAGCCGACCCAGACGCCACAGGTAAGGGAGGGCGAGAATCCCACGAACCAGGCGTCGGTAAAGTCGTTGGTGGTGCCCGTCTTGCCGGCAAGCGGATAGGGCATTTTGGCGGCGGCGATAGCCGTGCCATGCAAAACCACCTCGCGCAACATGGAAGTCATGATGCGCGCGGTGCGTGAACTCACCACATCTTTGATGTCGGGATAGTCTTCTTCCAGCACTCTGCCTTCGTAGTCGGTCACTTTGGTGATGTAGCGCGGCGTGATCCGCACGCCATCGTTGGGGAAGACGCTGAAAGCGGAGGTTTGCTCAATCAAGGAAATCTCGGCTGACCCGAGCGCTACGGGCAGGTACGGCGGCAGCGTCGCAGTTACCCCGAACCGGTGCGCGTAGTCGATCACCGTTTTGATTCCCACTCGATCCGCCAGCTTGAGCGCCGGAATGTTTCGCGACTGGGCGAGCGCACGGCGCAGAGTGATCGTCCCCTCAAACTTTTCATCATAGTTGTGCGGTGCATACGGACCAGAAGGGGTCTGGAAGGTCACGGGCGCATCGAGAACGGTCTCATCGGGGCTCCCGCCTTGATCGATCACACTGGTATAGACGTAGGGTTTGAACGACGACCCCACCTGGCGCAGCGCCTGGGTGGCACGATTGAACTTGGAGAGATTGAAATCGCGCCCGCCGACCATGGCCTTGATCTGTCCGGTGGCGTTATCGATCGCGACCAGCGCTCCCTGAGCGCCAGAGTCCTGCTCGAGACTCACGTGCGCCTTGCCACCGGGATCGAGAGACAGCACTTTGACATACACAATGTCGCCAAGAGCAAGCAAGGCGGGCAGTCTGCGTCTGGTCCATACCACGTCTGCTCCCGGGATAGTCGCCGTGCGCGGGCCAAAGCGAATCTGGGCGGCGCTGGTGGAAACAGCCGTGACCACCGCATGAATGTATCCGTTCACCTCGGGTTCTTCGTCCCAATCCGGATCTTCATAGGTATCCACATGCTGGCCGAGAACAACGACGTTGGCCAGGTCGCCATGCCAGCCGTGTCGGCGCTCATAGGCGGCCAGTCCCTCCAGGATTGCCTGGCGGGCGGCGCGCTGCATGTCCATATCGAGAGATGTGTAGACACGCAAGCCGCCTTCATGAACCTGGTCGCTGCCATACTTGCCTTCGAGATAACGGCGAGTTTCCTCCACGAAGTAGGGCGCCAGCGAATTGGGGTCCTTCTGCACGTTGAGTTGAATCGGCTTCGCTTTGGCCTCGACCGCCTGCGCGGCCGTAATCTTGCCGTCTTCGAGCATGGCGTTGAGCACGAGATTGCGGCGCTTCTGGGCGCGGTCGGGATGGTTGATAGGCGAGTAAATCTGCGGCGCCTTCGGTAAGCCCGCAAGGAGAGCAGCTTCCTCCAACTTCAACTGCCGGGCGGGCTTGCTGAAGTAATACTCCGAAGCAGCTTCGAAACCGTAGGCCCCGTGACCCAGGAAGATCTGGTTGGCGTACAGAGTGAAGATCTGCGGTTTTGTAAAGCGACGCTCGATCTGAATGGCAAGCAGCGCCTCCTCAATCTTGCGATGAAACGAACGATCGGGAGACAGAAAGAGATTGCGGGCCAACTGCATTGTGAGTGTGGATGCGCCTTGCACTCTTCCGCCCGATTCGATATCCCGGTAAGCTGCGCCGGCAATACGCCAGAGGTTGATCCCCGAGTGTTTGTAGAAATCCTTGTCTTCGATCGAGACCAGGGCATCGCGCAGCACTTGCGGATAGTCATCGTAAGTTGCGATGACGCGGCGTTGCAGGGCGAAGGTACCGATAACCCGTCCTTGCGCGTCGTAGAGTTGGGTGACGGCGCTTGGGCGGTAACGCTCGAGTTCATCGACTTGCGGCAGGTCGGTCGAATACACCAGCAGCAGCCCCGCGCCAGCGCCCACGCTTGCAGAAACCAGGAGAAGCAGCCCGAACACTACATGTCCGACCAGTTTCCGGCCAGCGATCTCTACTGGAGGAAGATGTTGGAAAAGCGAATTCATCGGTTGATTTCAGGATAGCAGTTGGCGGATTGCAGGAGCAGATGGAATGCCGATGCGACGGATGCCCGGACGGTTCGAGGGATGGGAAAAAACGATTAGCCCTGTCCTTCATACAGAAGGGCCGCGCTGGAACGCGGCCCTTTTAGAGACTTAAACAAATTCCGCGACTACCTTTGCCCGCCCGTAGGCTTGCTGGTCGGGGCTGTCCCAGCCGGTTTGGGAGCAGGAGTTGTCGCCGGCTTTGTCGCAGCGGGTGGCTTGGCAGTGGCGTTAGTCGGTGCCGGCACGCCTGACTTCACGTTGTAAGCTTCGACGACCGGCCCCGTAATGTCCATGGACGGGCCAGCCAGTACAACCGGCCCCTGGGGCCATTGCTGCGACGTGTCGAGCAGCAGGCCGTAGCCATTCTCGACCACGAATTGCTGAATCACGGGGACCATCTTCTGCAGGATGCGCTGGGCGATCTCGCCCTGCTGCGCCTGGGCTTCTTCCTGGAAATCCTGCTGCGAGCGCTGAAGGCTCTTCTGCCTGTTTTCGATGTCCTTCACCAGCTTGTCATGGGCATCTGGGTTCATCTTGTCGCCCTGCGTGGTGAGTTGACTCTTGAGGCGATCGATTTCGTCGTTCAGGCTCTTGAGGTCGGCTTGCTTGGGTTCAAGCTTCTTGCGCAGCGCTTCGAAGTCGCGTTGACCCTCGTTGCAGCTGAAAATGGCGCCTTCAATGTTGATCGCTGCCACCCTCGTGCCTTGGGCAACTAGCGGAGCCGCCGCCGCGGCGGATGGTGTGTTGGGGGCCGGACTTGTCGCCGGGGCGGTTTGAGCCAATGCGGAAAAAGACAAACCCAGTACTGTGGCCAGAGCAATACTTGCAATCTTGCTGATCATTGGGACCTTTGGACTCCTTCGGATTGGTTCCGGGACTGCTGGACGCTCCCAGCTCGCTGGGCTCTACGAACAGATCGCAGCCGGGCCGATTGGACCTCCGCAGCGAGTGCGCAAGGACGCACGTTGCCCGGACTTTCACGCCGAACCTCAAGCGTGGTGATCACCCACAAATCCGTCTTAAGGGTGTGGACAATTGATTATACGGAGGGCCTGGGAGAAGCGTCAACGCAGTTCTCAGTTCCCGGTTGTCAGTTCTCAGTAGAAACCCCGAATGCGAACAAAAAGCGGAGTGGAGTCCTGAGAGCTAGTTTCACCTCTGCAATCTGACCTCTAACTTCTGCCCTTAGTACCGGAACCTAAACTTCACCTGCACGCTGATTTCCCTTGGATTCGCGAAGTGTGTTCCGCCAAAAGTGTTGCTATTGTCGAGCATATAGCGGTGGTTGGCGAGGTTCAGGCCTGTCAGCCTTACCGTCCAGCTCTCGCCAAAATTCCGCCCTACAGATAAGTCGTAGGTGATGTGGGACGGCAGATGCCCCGGCCCATCGCCATCGAGAAAGCCCGACCCGTAGTTGACATTGAAGCTGGTGGCCAGCCGCCAAGGCAGCTCACCCTGCACCCCGGTGGTGAGCGTGTCCCGCTGGTCGTGGTCGAGAAAGCAGAGGGGGTCCTCGCAGGATTCGTCGGTGACCAACCCACCTGTAATACTGCCGTTCCACTCCGCGTACTGGTGAGAGTAAGCCAACCGCCAGGAAACCAAGTGAGCCAAACGCGGGGATGAAGCGCTCACCTCCCAACCTCGGATGCGAGCGTGCTGCAAGGTGAGTGGGAAAAAGATGTTGGAGTTGCCGAGGGCATCGTGATCGAAAAAATTCCGCGCCCCGGTGCGAAAGTTCGCGACGTCAAAGGTCCATCCCTTGACCGGTATCGCCAGACCGAACTCGCGTTGCTCGTCGCGCTCGCCGTGCAGGGGCAAGAACGTGCAGTCTTCTGCCGTGCATTCGTCGATAAGTGGTCCCGAGACAGTGAGCAGCGGAGGCGGTTGGTAGTATCGCCCATAAAAAGCACGCGCCACCCACCCCAACTTCGGGATGCGGACTGCCGCTCCAACCCTTGGATCGGCAGCATTTTCGCTGACGGCGGACTCAAAATGTGTCAGGCGAACTCCGCCGTTGAGCGTGAGCCAACTCGTGATCCTGAACTGATCTTCCAGAAACGCAGTCTCCACACTACCCCACACGCGGTCGCGTTCATTCACAACGTCGTTGCCGTCAGCGCCCGCAATGCCGAAGAACTGATTGTCATGCGCTCCCCACACTTGCACTCCAGAGCGAAGATTGTGTTTCCCCCGCATCACGCCAATAGAGACGACACCACCGAAGTAGTGCGAGCCACGATCATTGTCAGGAACAACGATATCGGGGTCAGGTTCGCCGGTGTAGTCCCCAATATAGTGGGCGCGATTGAAGTGGTAGAAGGGCGAAACCGTGGTCGAGACGCCATTCGCCAACGTGTGGATCCATGAGAAATTGGCGAAGGCATCTCGCTCGTCTTCGGCATCACGATTGAAAGCGGTGTCGCCGTTGGGATCGATCGGCACCTGGTAGTGATCGCCGCGCGCCGACGCGACCAGACGTAATTGATCGTTTGGAGTCTTGTTGAAAATAAGAGACCCGAAAGTTCCGAGCCCCGCAGCCTGATCGTGCTCGACCTCGGGAATTGGGGTTTCCAGTCCGAGATCAGTGCGATAACCGGAGAAGCTGCCGTAATACGCGAGGCGCTGCGTGTGGTCTCCGAAACTAAGCTGGTTGTCAGTGTTGTTGAAGCTGCCGTAACTCCCCACCAGTTCCGCCTGCCGGTTGCGTTCAAAGCCCGATCGCGTTACTACGTTGAACACGCCGTAGGTCCGGTCACCATACTCGGCGCTGTAGCCGCCGCGTTGCACTTCGAGATAATCGATGTCCTGCGGATCGAATTGCGGTCCCACGTTCGACGCGATATTCGTGTTCGGAACCGGAACCCCGTCAAGAAGCCACGAAACCTGATGGCCGCCCCGAATGTGCAACTGGTCATGCACCATATAGGCGCTCGGCACGTTGCTGGTGATCATTGCCAGCGAGTTGGCCTGGTCGGCGCCGGGCGTTTGCGCGATGTCAGACCGGCTGATCAGCGAAGTGCTCGTTGACGATGCCGGATTCACACTGACCGGCTCTTCCGTGACTTCGACCGACGACGCCACCTTGGCCACCTGTAGCGAGAAATGCAGCCGCATGTCGCGGCCCGAGGACAGAGCGATCCGCTGTTGCTCGCGTTGAAAGCCTGGGGATTCAACGGTTACGGTATATTCGCCGACTGGAATGTGGTCAAAGGCAAAGTCGCCCCCATCGTCGCTGGTTACCGATTTTTCAAATTGAGAGGTAACGGCTCGGAGTTGTATTGTTGCCCCGCTGACAGGACGGTGCTGCGGATCGTGAATCAAACCGCGCACCGATCCAAAAATAGTAGCTCCGGAGATCGAGGTGCCAACGACGACAAAGCCGACCATCAAACACGCCTTCATGGCGTTGGCAAGAAACAGCAGAAAGAGCTGACGCATTTCCCTCCCTCGTCACTGGCCAACACAACGGAGTTGGACGAACGGCGCCCCAATCGTCGGCTGGCCTGTATGTTTTCTTGGCTCTGCGCAGAGACGCGGCTTAGTGCATCTCGTGTACGGGAAGGTCAAACACGGGGAGGAGCGCGAGCGGGATCGCTCCCGGTGGCGCCCGTTGATGGAAACGCAACTCTCGGAGCAACGACGGAACGTTCCATGAGGAGACACTGTTGCGACAGAAGCACAGTGCGGGTGTGTGCCCACCGCGGTCCGCCCATTCGGCAGCAGCAGTCATGGTTCTGGCAGCAATCACCAGCAGCCCGAAATGATGTTTCCGACGACTGGCTTGCGGGGTGTATCGCGGCCCCGTGATGACAGGGCATTCCAGCCTGCATCATGGCTGCCTGCAACGGCTTGCGCATGCAGTGCGGTGCCTGGACTGGTAAGGCGGCCATCGCCACCTGCCCGAGAGATGGGCCGAGCATTGCCAATAACAAGAATCTGGCGATCCAGCGATGCATGAGTTCCAACGCCCGTTGTGCTAGAAGAGTCCGCAGATGTGCCCCACGATCCGCTGGCCACAGGATATCAGTAGTGGCAGCCGGCAGCCAGTCGGCCTGTGCATTTCTCGAACCTGGTTTGCGGTTAACGCAACCGTCCCGCAGCCGGTGATTTACCATTTGTTTGTGCTCGCACTTAGCGCCCGTCTCCTCCACACAATTCGCAGGCAGGAATTGATCAAAGCAGGAGATCGTGTGGCTGTGGCTGTATCGGGCGGCGTGGATTCAGTTGCTCTGCTTCTTCTTTTGCTGGAGTTGCGCGAGGAGCTCGGCGCCGTACTGTCTGTAGCTCACGTCAACCACCAACTGCGCGGCGAAGAGTCGGACGAGGATGAGCTCTTTGTGGCGGTACTCGCTCGACGGCATGATCTTGAGCTGCACTCGAAGCCTGCGCCGATCGGCAGCGGCGCGGGCATTGAAGTTAGTGCCCGCAAGGCGCGCTACGATTTCTTCCGGCTTGTTATGCGCGATCGACGTGTGTCCAAGGTTGCCACCGCTCACACGCTCGACGATCAAGCCGAAACCGTTCTGCTCCGCCTCTTGCGGGGCGCAGGTATTCGCGGACTTGCCGGTATTCATCCCAGGCTCCATCTTCGTGGCCCCAGGCATGAGGAACAAGGCAACGAATGTGGCGAAGTGATTCGGCCGCTGCTGCAATTCCGTCGCTCCGAACTGAAGGAGTTCTTGCGTGAGCGAGGTCAGCCCTGGCGCGAAGACTCCTCCAATCTCGACCTTAGCTTTCGACGTAATCGTGTGCGCCACCGAGTGCTTCCGTTGTTGCGGGAGGATTTCGGGGATGCATCGGTCGAGAACCTGGCCGATCTCGCAGAAATTGCCCGCGCGGAAGAAGAACACTGGCAGCAGAACCATCCGGAGTTACTCGCGCCTGCTGAATCCATTGAGCTTGCCTGGATTGAAACCCTGCCGCTTGCCGCGCGACGCCGCCTGATCCGCAACTGGCTGGAAGCTCATGCTGAGGCCGCTGGTGTTTCCTATCGCATGGTCGAAGAAATCCTCGATCTCACGTCGTCCGGTTCAAACAAAACTCTTGAGTTGCCGGGCGGGCACCTTGTCCGGAGGACACGCGCTCAGTTCCGGATCGAACTTGTTGAGTCTGATGTTCGAGGGCCCGACTACGAATACAGTCTGCCGATGCCAGGCGAAGTCGAACTCCCGGAAGTCGGCATCCGCCTGCAGGCGTCGTTGGTCAATCCGCAACGCATTCCGGAAACTGGCCAGGATTTACTTCTTGACCAGGCTGCCTTGCCGTCAACGTTAGCCGTGCGAAACTGGCGGCCCGGGGACCGTTTCTGGCCCGCTCACACCAAGGAAGCAAGGAAAGTAAAGGAATTGCTGAATGACCGTCACATTGTGGGCGCAGAGAAGAAGCTCTGGCCTGTGCTTGTCGCCGGAGACGAGTTGGTGTGGGTGCGTGGATTTGCGGTTCCAGCGAAATTCCGCTGTCGCGCTCATGCCAGCAATGCGCTGGTAATCCGCGAGATTCCGCTGCGCTCGTAACCAGGGTGCGGGCCTGCACCGGCAACCCGCACCTCAAAGCGCAATGCTGGGAGTCTGCCTCTTGGTGCTATCCTTTGCGTGTCGGAGGCGCCACTTCCACTTATGAATGTTTCGCCAGCTGCAGCCTTGCGGCAGGTTATCTCGGCCGAGCAACTGCAGAAACGGGTTCGCGAACTCGGCCGCCAGATCTCCGACGACTACCGCGGCCAGTCGCTGATCGCCCTCGGCATTCTGGAAAACAGCTTCATGTTCATGAGCGACCTGGTGCGCGTTTTAGAGATGCCGGTCGTATGCACCTTCATTAAACCGCGCTATCAGCAGACCCAGCAGGGCGAAGCCCCGGTGCTGGAAATCTACTTCAGCCACGAATTGCCGATCGAAGGGAAACATATCCTGCTGGTGGAAGGCTTGGTCCACTCGGGCGTTACGACCGAGTTCCTCATGAATGACCTGCGTAGCCGAGGCGCTGCCTCGGTGAAGCTGGCAACGCTGCTGGATCGCCAGGCCGCGCGGCGCGTGGCGCTGCAGCCAGACTACTTCGGCTTCCTGGTGGACGACGCTTTTTTGTGCGGCTATGGGCTCGGCAGCCCGGAGCAGACCGGGCGCAACCTGCCGTACGTGGCGGCGACGAAGTGAATACTGGCTACTGATGTGCCGATTGTCTCGTGAGCGAAGGACAACAACATGAATAGCACCGCGAAGACGGTACTCTTCTGGTTGGTCATTGCCGTATCTGCATTTCTGCTCTGGCAAATTGTAAGGACAAGTTCGGGCGATCGAAACCTCCGCGAAATCAGCTATTCGCGCTTCCTGTCGCAGGTAGGTGACGGGCAGATCGCGAGAGTCTACATTGCTGGTGATGTGGTTCAAGCGTTCGATGCTAAAGGCGGCCATTTCCGGGTGGTTCTCCCCCGTGACCAGTCCGAGGCTCTTAGGGTTCTAGAGGAACATGGAGTGGAGATCTGGCTCCGAGAAACGGGGGCGCAGCAGAGTTGGCCCACTTGGATTCTGAACCTCTTGCCACTGATCCTGCTCGCTGCGCTTTGGTTCTTCATGATCCGGCAGATGCAGACTGCGAATCGTCGAATGCTGGCTCGCCACGAGCAGTCCAATTCCCCCTCTTCCCCAGACTCCTCTTCCCGTTTTGGCCCATGACTTCTGTCACTTCATCCACTTTTTCCGTTTCCCGCCGAAAAGGGCTAGAATGTAGCCAAGCAGGTTTTACCGATCCGATTTCCGTCTCGAGCATCTAATTTCGCAGTGGCCGGGGGGCGGAAGTTTCCTATCGGGCATCGGTAAGGCGCTGCAGTTAGAGGAGTTATTCGGTGAATTCGACACTCAAGACGGTGCTTTTCTGGCTGGTCATCGTGGTCTCTGCCTTTCTGCTTTGGCAGGTTGTGAAGACCACCACCAACAACAGCCAGAAGGAACAGGAAATTGGTTTTTCGAAGTTCATGGCGGATGTGAACCAGGGCAATGTGAGCGACGTCAAAATCGTCGGCATGGAGGTTCACGGCAAGTACAAAGCCAACAATGCGCCGTTTCACACCACGGTTCCGCCGAACTACCCCGACATGTGGAAGGCGTTTCTGGACAAGGGCGTCTCGACCGATATCAAGGACATCAGCAACGGCACCTGGCCGAGCTGGATCCTGAATCTCCTGCCGCTTGTGTTGCTCGCTGCGCTGTGGTTCTTCATGATCCGGCAAATGCAGACTGGCGGAAATAAGGCGCTCAGCTTCGGGAAGAGCCGGGCGCGCCTGCTCTCAATGCAGCAGAAGAAAGTCACGTTCAAAGATGTGGCTGGCGTTGATGAGGCGAAAGAAGAGCTGCGCGAAATTATCGAGTTCCTGCGCGAAGCGCAAAAGTTCCAGAAACTGGGCGGACGGATTCCCAAGGGCGTATTGCTGGTTGGACCGCCGGGCACAGGCAAAACCCTGCTGGCGCGCGCGGTAGCAGGCGAAGCCAATGTTCCATTCTTCTCGATCTCCGGTTCTGATTTTGTCGAGATGTTCGTCGGCGTGGGTGCGAGCCGCGTTCGTGACTTGTTTGAGCAGGGTAAGAAGAATGCTCCCTGCATTATCTTCATCGATGAAATCGACGCGGTCGGACGGCATCGCGGAGCCGGCCTGGGCGGCGGACACGACGAGCGCGAGCAAACGCTGAATCAGTTGCTGGTTGAGATGGACGGCTTCGAATCGAACGAAGGCGTTATCCTGATGGCCGCTACCAACCGGCCCGATGTGCTCGATCCGGCACTGCTTCGCCCCGGACGCTTTGATCGCCGCGTCGTGGTGAATCGTCCCGACGTGCGCGGTCGCGAGGAGATTCTCCGCGTACACACCCGCAAGATCCCTCTTGCCGACGATGTGGACT
>Ga0335084_10001243_pt1 | contig 23447 bp, 20 predicted proteins | sample Lox_Sample_44_FD_206721 | JGI IMG/M metagenome (GOLD analysis project Ga0335084, IMG submission 206721) | Soil microbial communities from Loxahatchee National Wildlife Refuge, Florida, United States - Lox_Sample_4.4 | ecosystem: Environmental > Terrestrial > Soil > Wetlands | place: USA...
CATCGAACGGATAGAAATTCAACCCCCCGAGGTACTCGTAGCTGCGGCCGAAACTTGCCCGGGTGTCGCCGAATATCTGCGATGTCGCAACGTAAAGTTCAAGAGTCTTTGGAATGGGAAAGAACGCCGTCTGGATGTAAAATGTCCTGTCCACGATCGAGCCGACCGGGAGAGGACCATCCGCATGGAAGTTGTCCAGCCAGCGGGTGCTGAATTCCGTCTGGAAGAAGAACCCGCGGTACTTGAATCCGGCATCGAACGACAGAATCCGAAAGGCGGCGCTCAAAACGGTGACGCCGTCCGCCAGCGCGCCTGTCTCGAACAGGAGCCGGCTGTCGGCAAGACGAATCTGCGTGCTGCCGGGAGAAGGATTTGAGACGGGATTGTACCGGTCCTCGTTGTGCATGCCCGAGGCGCATACCCCGAACCTCGTTGCAAGCTTCTGGTGTGACTCCCAGTCTCCGTAGGCACCCCGCGGACCGAATTCACCGGTGGTGGGCATCCACCAGAGCGTGCCCCCCACGGCGAGAGCGCGAGTCAGCTGGTTTGCCTTCAGCCCGATCTGGCTCAGGTTGTTGTTCACGACAACCTTATAAAATAACGTGGGAACCATTTCGCCATTCATCGACATCCCAGATGAAAATCCGGGCCGGATGAAATCATCCGCCATGACCCGGTCATTGGCGAGCCAGAGCGGGTGCGAGCCAAGGAGCGAGCGGGTGCCGGGAACCGCATCGAGTCCGACGCTGAGATTGAAGTGTCGATTGAAGCTATAGTTCAATGAACCGATGATGTACATGTCAAGCGTCGACAGGACATTCCATACTGTGATGACATAGGTGAGCTTCGGAGTGTAGGCAAATCCCCGGAAATGGACCATAATGCGGTGCCACTCGAGATCGTTCCTTGTGTCAATGGCGAATTGGCGGCCGAGATGATCTGTGAATGTCTGGTTTGCAGGCAGCTGGTTTACGTAGCGCCAAAGGGCGTACGCACTTATCCAGAGGTCGCCCTTTTCAGTCCTGGCGACCTGGTAGCCCCGCCCGGGATCAAACACGCCATATGCCACCGGGAGATGGGCGCTGGTGTCTTCGACAGTGGCTCCTGTCGAGTCAATGATCCCGTCCGGAGTTCGCATTGCCGAGTCTGCTCTGATCGGAGACTCTGCCCGAGTCGTTACCGTGCCAGTCGCCTTCTCCTGGGCACGGAGGGTTGATCCTGGCGGAATCAGATTCAAAAGAATCAGAGATGCACACATTGCCATCAGCACGATCAATAACCGCGGCTTCGCGGAAGCCCTGGGTCGGAATCGTAATCCCCGACAGCAATCACGTGAAAGGATCATCAGATTGATTCCCCCTCTGCTGAGAATTTTCTATTTCTTCGTTGTCTGGTTCTGTCCGGCACGGTGTGTCCCCTGAACGAACGCAGCCTGCTTGCCAGTTTCCAGCGCCCGTTTGGCATCCAGGATGCCATACAGCTGTATTGTCTTGGCTACGAGTCCGGTCCAGCCGGTCTGGTGGCTTGCGCCAAGCCCTGCGCCGTTGTCGCCGTGGAAGTACTCGTAAAAGAGCATGTAATCGCGCCAGTGGGGGTCGGTCTGAAATTTTTCCGTTCCGCCGTACACGGGCCGCATGTTACGCTCATTGCGTGTGAATATCCGGCTGAGCCTCTCTGCAATTTCTTTGCTCACATCGAAGAGGTTCATCATATTCCCTGAACCCGTGGGGCATTCGATTTTGAATTTGTCGCCGTAGTAGAGGTAGAAGTTCTGGAGCGCCCGGATAATGAGCACGTTCACAGGCATCCAGACCGGTCCGCGCCAGTTGGAGTTTCCGCCGAACATGCCTGTGTTCGACTCGGCCGGCAGGTAGTCCACGCGGTACTCCTGACCGTTCACGCCGAATTTATACGGGTGTTGTTCATGGAACCGGGAGAGGGAGCGGATACCGTAGGGGCTCAGGAACTCGTTCTCGTCGAGCATCTTCGTAAGAATCCGGCGGAGCCGCTCCTGGTTGACCAGTGCCATGATCCCGCGATCGGCCACGCCGAAATGACCCGGACCTGTGGGATGGATGGATTTCGAAAGCTCGGGCATCCGTCGCAGGCGCTCGGTGATCTGAGCCATCGCCCGCGGGATGCGCTCCCGCTGCGATCGTTCGACGACCGTCGTGGCGCACATCGGGAGGAGCCCCACCATCGAACGCACCTTGAGCCGTGTGGCGCTCCCGTCGGGGAGCCGCAGCAGGTCGTAGTAGAACCCGTCCTCTTCATCCCACATCCCGTCCTGACCGGGCCGGTTCATGGCCGAGGCGATATAGTAGAAGTGCTCAGCGAACTTGGAGACCATGTCCTCGTATGTGGAGTCGAAGGTGGAGAGCTCGAATGCAATCTCCAGCATGTTCTGGCTGAAGAGTGCCATCCATGCCGTGCCGTCCGCCTGTTCCAGGTGGCCGCCGGTGGGGAGCGGGGCGCTCCGGTCGAAGATGCCGATATTGTCCAGACCCAGGAAGCCTCCCTCGAAGACGTTCTTGCCGAACCGGTCCTTGCGGTTTACCCACCACGTGAAATTCAGCAGGAGCTTGTTGAACGCCGATTTGAGAAACTCAACGTCCGTCTCGCCGCGAAGTGCCTGCTCGGTACGGTGAAGGAAGAGTGTCGCAAATGCGTGGACAGGTGGATTCACGTCGCTGAAGTTCCACTCGTATGCGGGCATCTGGCCGTTGGGATGAAGGTAGAGCCCGCGGAGCATCAGCCCCATCTGCTGTTTGGCGAAATCGGGGTCCACGATCGAGAGCGGGAGCGTGTGGAATGCCAGGTCCCATGCCGCGTACCAGGGATACTCCCACTTGTCTGGCATGGAGATGATGTCCTCGTTCACCATGTGGAACCACTCCCGGTTCCGGAATTCCCGGCTGCCGATGTGGAGGGGATGTGCGCGGTGTTCTTCCAGCCACCGGTCACCGTCAAAGAAGTAGTACTGCTTGCTCCAGAGCATGCCGGCGATGGCCTGACGCATCACATTGGCCGCGTCAGGTGAAACGGACGGCGGCGTTACGGAGCGGTAGAACTCGTCCGCCTCCCGCTGCCGGGCAGTCAGAGTCTTTTCAAACTCCGGCCCGAAAGGACCCGTATCGCCTTTTGTTTTCGAGCTCGCACCGGCCGCTCCCGGACCCGTGAGGCGCAGACGCACAGTCGCCGACTTGCCGGGGCCGATGTTCAGCCGGTAGTGGGCGGCCACTTTCGTTCCGGATTTCTCCGGGTTCACCGCCCCCTTTTGACCCATCACGACGTAGTTGTTGATGCCGTCCTTGACGAACGGACTGGCATTGGGATACTGGGGAAACAGCCGCTCGTTGTTCGTTTCGTTGTCGGTAAAGAGAAGCGGCACATCGCCTTCACAGGAGAGGGTGTATTCGCCCAGGAGCGAATGCGCCGCCGCGACCGAACTCATGCCTTTAGCTCCCGTGGTCTGCCTGAGTACCGGCTTTTTTCCGGGTCCGGAGATCCAGGACGACCAGTCGTTCCGGAACCAGAGGGTCGGCAGGAGATGCAGCTCGGCTGCCACCGGTCCCCGGTTGGCCGCCGTAATCTGAACGAGTATGTCTTCGGCACCCCCTTTAGCGTACTCCACAAAGACGTCAAAATACCGGTCCGCTTCGAAGGCGCCGGTGTCGAGGAGCTCATACTCCATCTCCTCCCGGTTGCGTCGCCTGTTCGTATCCACCAGGTCGGCATAGGGAAATGCCGACTGGGGGTACTTGTAGAGATACTTCATGTACGAGTGCGTCGGAGTGCTGTCAAGATAGAAGTAGTACTCTTTCAGATCTTCACCGTGGTTTCCCTCGCTGTTGGTGAGGCCGAAGGCGCGCTCCTTGAGTATGGGGTCTTTTCCGTTCCAGAGCGCCAGTGCAAAACAGAGGAGCTGTTTGTCATCCGAGATCCCCCCCAGGCCGTCCTCCCCCCACCGGTACGCACGCGAACGGGCCTGATCATGGGTGAAATAGTCCCAGGCGTCACCCCCTTCGCTGTAGTCCTCGCGCACCGTTCCCCACTGACGCTCGCTGAGATAGGGCCCCCACTTCTTCCAGAGGACTTTCTGCTCCCGGGCTTCTTCGAGTCTGGTCTGTTCAGCGGTCATATACGTCGCCTCGCTTTCCTGTTTGCGTGAGTAGGAGATTCATATCCCCGGACGTTTCTGCAAAGCGTGAACCCTGCGACACGGAGACGCGCGTCTGTCAACCCCCCAGGGCAATTGTTATGCCCACCATCACCACCCCCAGGATTACCATGACAATACCGGTCAGAAACTTCGGCAACCGGGCATTCTTCGCAAGGAAATATCCGCCAATGAAGAGCATGAGTATGGCTACAGCATTCGACACCCGAAGCGCCGGCAGGGGGTCGCTGATGAAAAGAAACGGAACCATCAGCGGGACACACGAGAGAACAACGAGAAGAAAGACACCCGCCGCCCCGAGAAGATCCTGCCGGCTCATCACCTGCCGGCGGGGTTTATCCGGCATATGAACGAGACGCTGATGAATGGCGTCGAAATCCTCCGGCAGCAATGCACCTGCGACAAACGAGGGAAGCTCGTCTGCAATTACCGCGCGTGTCTTTTCCGGGTCCCGGGACTGCTGAATCAATTCGTGCAGGATATGTTCCCTGCCGTGTTCGGAGATCATCCCGAGGAGATACAGTATCCCATCGATGAACCCCCAGGCGATGTTGCATCCGAGCACACCCAGGAGCATAGCTCCGACCGCCTCCCGACCTTCTGTGACGACACTGACAGTCCCTGTTATCGACAGGGTCATGATAAGGCCGAAGAGGATCTCCGAGATTCTCTCGACGGGACTCAGGACCCCCGTGATTTTCGACTCGCGCGTAAACACTTCGGGGAATCTCCCGCTGAGATTACTTCTTCGGGTACTTGCTCTTGTCCAGCCCGGTCAACTTCACGGGATCAAGAAGTTCTTTGATCTGCGGTTCGGTCAGGATCTTCTTTTCCCGGATGATCTCGAGAATTCCCTTGCCGCTCTTGTACGCCTCGGCGGCGAGCTCGGTCGCTTTTTCGTACCCCAGGACCGGATTCAGGGCTGTGACGATCCCGACGGTGGTTACCATGTAGTGCTCGAGCGTCTTTTCGTTCAGCGTAATCCCGTCGATGCATTTCTCCCGGAAAGCAATGGAGCCTCGATAGAGCAGGCTCTGCGACTCGATCACGGCCAGACCCGCAAGCGGCTCGTACGCGTTGAGCTGCAGCTGTCCGTGGTGGGCGGCGATGCTCACACTGTAGTCATTGCCCATCACCCGGAAAGCGATGATGTTCATAAGCTCGGGGATGACCGGGTTGACCTTCCCCGGCATGATAGACGATCCCGGCTGAAGCGGAGGCAGGTTGATCTCGAAAAGCCCCGCCCTCGGCCCCGACGTGAGCAGGATCAGGTCACTCGAAATCTTCGACAACTTCACTGCAAGACTCTTGAGAGCAGAGGAGTACACGACATATCCCTGCTGGTCCCATGTTGCTGCAAGCATGTCTGCGGCGGGTACGATGGGCTTGCCGGTCAGTTTGGCCAAGTGCTCCGCGCATTTCTCCACGTACCCCTTCGGAACGTTTATCCCGGTGCCGATCGCGGTCGCTCCCATGTTGACTTCATAGAGGTACTTCTCGGCATCCTGTAACAGCTTGATCTCCGAATCGAGTCCGGCGGCAAAGGCATGGAACTCCTGGCCGACAGTCATGGGGACGGCATCCTGCATCTCCGTACGGCCCATTTTGACGACATCCATGAACGCATTTCCTTTTGCCCTGAAGGAGGCGGAGAGTTTCTGCAGCTCTTCAATCAGCTTGACGTTGCGGAGGAGGAACGCCACTTTGATCGCCGTGGGGTAGGAGTCGTTTGTCGACTGCGACATGTTCAGGTGATCGTGCGGATCGACGATGTTGTACTCACCCTTCTTGTGGCCGGTGAGCTCGAGCGCGATGTTAGCGAGGACCTCATTGGCGTTCATATTTGTCGATGTGCCCGCTCCGCCCTGATACCAGTCCACCAGAAACTGGTCATGGTATTTGCCGTCGAGCACCGCCTGGCACGCCTTTTCAATTGCCCCGAGCGTTTCCTTCTTCATGGCACCCACGTCGGTGTTCGCCCTCGCAGCGGCCAGCTTGACAATCGCCCACGCCTCGACGAAACCGGGATAGTGGTTGATGAGAACGCCGGAGATCTGGAAGTTCTCGAGCGCCCGCGCCGTCTGGACGCCGTAGTACTTGTCGGCCGGTATCTGCTTCTCCCCCAGGAGGTCCTTTTCCATCCTGGTGGTTTGCCGGGAGTGCACAAAAGGGGCGCAGAGCATCAGGCCAGAGAGCAGCGGAACAATGACCGCATATTTTGTTTTCATCGACGAGCCCTTTCGAAAGATGAGTTCACATCACCAGCCTGGCGATAATCAAAGCGAACAGCGTGGAGGCAATCGTTGTCACCAGCCCGGGCAGCATGAAACTGTGATTCAGGAGATACTTCCCTATGCGCGTACTCCCCGTCTGGTCGAATGAGACCGCCGCGAGGACCGTCCCGTACGTGGGGAGAAAGAACGAGCCGTTGACGGCGGGATAGACGCCGAGGAGAACCGGGGCGGGCAATCCAAGCGCCACTGCCACCGGCATCAGGGTCACGACAGTGGCGGCCTGGCTGATCAGGAGCACCGAGAGGACAAACAACCCGAGCGCCAGTACCCAGGGAGCCTGCCGGATGATCTCCGAGATGCCGTTGACGATTTCCGGCCTGTTCCCCTCGAAGAACGACGATCCCATCCATGAGACGCCGAGTATGGAGATCACTGCAACTATCCCTCCCCGCATGATGTTGTTCTTCACCGTATCATCAGGCTTCGCCTTGAACAGCAGCATGATCAAACCCGCGGCAGCCAGCATCACGATCATGATAGCCTGACCGGTCTCCACCTGGCCCGTTTCCGTCTCACCACCGACAAAGACCTGGTAGTGAGGGCGCAGCTGCGGGAAAATGCCCAGCACCACCACGACGACAATGGCAATGAGAAACAGGGTCAAAGACCCCCGGGCATTCTTGAGTTTCTCACCCGTCAATGTCACCGCGGCTGTGCTGATGTTCACCTGACCGGCCTTTACTCTCTCCAGGTACACAGGATCCTCGCTGAGCTTCTTCCCCCTCCATGCGACCGAAAGAGTCCCGGTCAGCACCCCGAGCAATGTCGCCGGGATCACAACGACGAGTATGTTCACCATACTCACATGGAGCGAGGCCAGCGCCGCCACCATGGCGACGGTGGCGGCGCTGATCGGCGATGCTATCAATCCCCCCTGGGAAGCGATCACACTCATGGAGAGAGGCCGTTCAGGTCGTATGTCAGCCTTTGCAGAAACCTCCACGATGACCGGCATCAGCGCATAGATGACGTGCTGCGTGCCGCTCGCAAACACGAGGAGATACGTTACCAACGGGGCAATAAACGTGATGTACTCCGGTTTTTTCTGCATAACCCTGCTGGCAAGCGAAACCAGATAGTCCAGACCGCCTGCAGCCTGCATGGCGGCAAGAGCGGTAATGACGGCGATGATCATGCCGAGCACAATCGAGGGGGGTGAACCGGGCGGGAGCCCGAATCCAAAGACAAGAACCACCAGGCCGATCCCCCCCGCCGCCCCAAGCCCGATCCCCCCCAGCCGGGCCCCCATCACAATGCAGGCAAGCAGAAGTACGAGTTCAATCCACATAGTCACACCTCAATGCCTAGTACTCTTCAAACATCTTCTGGATCTGGCCGGGATCTTTCGTCTTCATCAGGGCGAGCTTCAGAAGGATGCGCGCCTTCGCGGGATTAAGCTCACCCGCAGCCACGAATCCCAGCTTGTCATCGTTTATTTCGGAATTCCGCCATGTCCGGCCGGTGGGAACCCTGCTCGACCGGACGCAGACAACGCCGGATTTCGCGGCACGCGCGAGCGCGTCAAGCGCAGGCGTCGTCATATTCCCGTCTCCGACTCCCGCGACAACAATCCCTTTGGCTCCCAGCTTTACCGCCGCATCGATAAGATCAGCCGACATATCCGAGTTCGCATACAGGACATCCACGCGGGGCATCGTCGTGACTCCCTTCACCGAAAACTCCGAGGTGGTCGTGAACTTCCGGTAAGGAACGCGGAAAAACGTCTGTTTGCCGTAAAGCGTCGTTCCGATCAGACCGTACTGGGGCGACAGGAATGTCTGGACCGAAGTCGTGTTCGTTTTTGTGATGTCCCGGGCACTGTGGATGTCGTCGTTGGCCGCGACCAGAATGCCGCGTCCGACAGCGGCAGGGTCGCCGGCAATTGCAACAGCGTTGTAGATATTCAGGGGCCCGTCAGCGCTCAGGGCCGTGGAGGGGCGCATCGAGCCGGTCAGAACCACCGGCTTCATGCTTTTCACCACCAGCTGGAGGAAATACGCGGTCTCCTCCATCGTGTCCGTGCCGTGCGTGATCACGATGCCGTCCACGGTATCGGCCGGCAGTATTTCGTTGATCCTGTTGGCGAGCTTCAGCCAGACGGAGTCCGACATATCCTGGCTGCCGATACTGGCAATCTGCTCCCCTGAAATCCGGGCAATGTCTTTCAACGTCGGCACGGCATTGATCAGGACATCAACAGTGACCGCGCCCGAGGTATAACCGACGGACGTCTTGCTTTCCGCCGAGCCGGCGATCGTCCCTCCGGTGGCGAGGATCACGATGTGCGGCAGCTTCTTTCCCGGGGTCTGAGCCGGGGCAATCTGAACCGCGATCAGTACTGCGAAGAGAATCACGGAATAGCGTCTCATTGCGATTATCCTCCTGTTGTGAATGCGTATCAGTCGTGCGATGTTCGCGTACCTGCAAAGTGCACAAGCGTGTGCGATCAGGAGCCCCCGGGTGCCGGTGACGTTCCGGCTGGCTTGCCGGACTGTTCCTCGGCGACAAACTCCGTGTACATTTTGTACAGCACGAGCGTGAGAGGGACGCCGAGTATCGTCCCCATCGGACCGAGAGCCCATGTCCAGACCAGCAGCGCAATGATGACGAGGAGGAGCGATATATCAAGTCCCTTCGCCATGAACCGCGTCTTGATGACGTTTTCCGAAACCGAGTTGATGATGAAAAACCCCACGACAACGATCAACGCCTTCTCCCACCCGAACACAAGCAGGGCCAGGAGGGCCGGGGGAATCACCGAAAAGAGGAACCCGAGATTCGGCACGAAATTCAGAAAGAACGAGAGCACCCCCCAGAGAACAGGAAAGTCCACCCCAAGCACCAGGAGCAGAACCGTATTTCCCACTGCAACGATCAGCCCCGTCAGGGAAACGATCGAGACGTATTTACGGACGTCCTTCCCGAAGAGAAGATAACGGGACATGAGACCGGACACCTGTTCTCCGCGCCGGATCTTTGTGATAGTACCGGCTGCCTCGATCAGGATGAACACCATGACCAGAAGGATCACCACCGAGGCACTGACAATCCCCAGACCGGCGGACAGGAGCCCCGAGGCCAGCGCAAGAATGCGTTCAGGCTCGAGTTCGCCGCCCCCTGCAAGGGCTGCGGTACTGATGCCAAACCCGCCCAGGACCCTGACGAGAGAATCACGTATTTCCACCAGTCGCGGCTGGTAGGTCGGGAGCATGTCGATCATTTTCGAAATCGACCCCCCGACGACGACAGAAAGAAGGAGTCCGCCGACGACCACCGCGCCGACCGTGATGGTCACGGCGAGCGCAGGCTTTATCCCTTTCCTGATCGCCCAATCCATGAGGGGAGTGAGTGACATCGCGAGGAGAAAAGCCATAAGAATCATATTCACGAGCGGAGCGGCGGCGTGCATGCCGGCGATTATGATTATCGCCGACGCAAACGTGACAAGGGGGTTGCGGATCTGACCCATGTGCGATGTCCTCTCTCAATATAGGGGGAGCGTGCTCCGGTTTCCCCCGCGTCATCCGGGGAATGGGAGGAGCGGGCTAGCTGTCCGCTCCGGGCTCGCCGGGTTTTCTCGCCGGGGGCGCATACCATTGATCCTTCGGGACCAGGGTCGGATGGGCACGATCCGACAGGTAGTTTGGCGACATGATCTGAACACCGTATTCGTTGAACGCGTCCTGAATGTTCCTGTGCAGATCCGAATAGATCCACAGCATCCGCTGCGGGGTCCGCGTATAGACATTGAGCTCGTACGATACGTAGAAATCATCCAGACTTCTCTGCAGGACGAACGGCGCGGGTTCTTTCAGGACACCATCAGTTTTCTCCGCCGCCATGCACAGAAGCGCATGGACCTGGCGCCACGGCGCGTCGTACCCGATCGTGACGCTTGTGGGGAGAATAAGATTCCCCCCCTTTGCACGGACGCTGTAGTTGATCACGTGTGTTCCCAGCACCGTCGCATTGGGAATCGTGACCTCTTCATTCTTCGGCGTCTGGATTTTGGTCACCAGCAGTCCGTGGCTCACGACAATGCCCAGCGTATCCTGGATCTTTACGAAATCCTCTACTCTGAATGAACGCATATACGTGAGTATCACCCCGGCAACGACATTCGCCACGGCGGAGGTGGAGCCGAGAGAGAAAAGCACGCCGAGGAATATGGAAATGCCCTGAAATGCAGGCGAATTCGAACCCGGTATATAGGGGAATGCCACCACGACACCGAGCGCCACAACCAGAAGTCGAACGATCTTGAACGTGGGATTCGCCCAGTCCGCGTAGAACCCGGGGAGCACAATTTTCCCTTTGCCGATCTCTCCGAACAGGATCCGGAGGATCTTCAGAACGTACCGGACCACGATGAAGAGAATGACAAGGAAGAAGAGGTTGGGGAGGTACGCGAGGACACTTGACCCGATGATGATCAATGGCTGCACGGTCAGATCGAGAAGACCGTCTGCAAAGTGCCGTGTCCAGACGAACCGCGTCAGCACGAACTCAAGGTATGCGTAGACCAGTATGATCGCGAGAACCCATTTCACGAGGCGTGATACATACCGTATTGCCGACCTGAGCCAGTCCGCCTTGATGATTTCGTAATTCTGGATTGCGATTCCGTGGACGCGCAGACCGAGCGCGTTCTCCAGGCTCCTCTGTCCCCACGAGAGCAGCCGCAGGAGGAGGACGAGCAGGATCGTCGCACCGGCGGAGCGAATAACCCCTGTAAGCAACGTCGCGTGACTGCGGTCTTCCCGGTGCCGGGCAACCCCTGCCCGGATCAGAGTCACATATCTCTGCGCGAGGTCCGCCCGGTTGGCCCCCTGAAGTGAAGCGTCAATGTCATAGACCGAGAGGAGGAGACGGTCTCCCGCGACGATATCCGATGACACATCGGACTCCAGTACCACAATCGAGTCGAGGGGCACACCTGATTCCGCCAGTGTCTCCCTGATCCTGCGGGAGACGGCCTCAGCCCGTTGTTCCGCCGAATACCCCTTTATCCCCGCCCGGAGGAAAAACAGCGTATCATTCCCCATGGCCACCGGCGCGGCGCGTGTCGTGTCGACCCGCCACCGTTGAAACACCGGAAGGGGACCAGACGCAGTCGAATCTGATCCCCGTGCGAAGGAAGGGAGGAACAGCAGCAATGCACACCAGAACCTGATCATTATGAACCCTGCGGCCATTCCTACTTCTTCGTGTCGCCCGAAGCTTTGACTTTGATCAGCGGAACTTCGTCCATCAGCTGCGCGTCAAGCACCGTCAACATCTGGTTCTCCACCTGGAGAAACCTCGCCGCGGTGACAGCCCCGAGGGACTTTGAAATCCTGTTGAAGTACTTCTCAAGAAGCGCGTTTCTTCCCCTGGCGATGCTGAAGGATTCCTTCACGAGCCGGCCGGCTGTCTTTGCGTTCATGGAGTCGTACTTCGCGAAGATTTCTTTCACGACGGCGACCCGCCTGTCCGCAAGCTTTCCCAGCTCGTGGCTGTAATCGCGATACATCGGCCAGAACAGGGCGGCCTGTTTATCCGTCAGGGGGAGGGATCCCGCCATGAGATCAAACTTCTCCGTTTTTATGTCCTGGCGCAGCAGGTCAAGCGAATAATTCTGTGCATAGGTGCATGTTACGGCAAGCAGAACAACTGCAACAAGAGACAATTTCATGGGATGCTCCACCGGTGTGAAATTGGGGATTTGCTGGACAGCGTTATTCCCGGGAGTGCAGTTTTCGTGCCACCTGAAGGAAACCGGGCCGCACATCCCGCAAATGTCTACAGGCAAACAAGTTATGAACGAGTTGGAGGGTTAGATGGAAGGACGTGTCTCGGGCGGGACAGCGAAATCATACCGTTGTGACGAAATGTCGCCACTCGGGGTGAATAGCCTCACCGCCGCGAGACGATCCGAGCGCGGTTCCCGCGGCGGTGCTGCATTTACCGGGCAATTGCCGGAATGGAATAGTTAAGTCAGTTGTTCTTTGCTCCCTGGTCAATCCACTTTGCTATCAGATTCAACTCCGCATCAGTCAGATACCGGGCCTTCCCTTCGCTGATCACCTTCTTCTTGTTCAGGGGCATCCGATCACCGAACGGCGGTTTCTCCCCCAGTTTCCGGATAAGCAGGCTCTCGCTGGCTTTCCCGGCAACGAGAATTGTGCCGTTCTTTCCACCCTGCATCAAAAGGTCGTATGAATCGAGCGAGAGCTCGCTGGGATTGAAATTATCTTCCGAATGGCAGGGGAGGCAGTGTTTCTTTATCACGGGAAACACATCGTCCTTGAATGTGACGCTCCCGGGCTTCATATCCTGGGCCCAGGCACTCGCAAGTGCCAGAACAATCAGCATCGCTACGGCTCCGGTCAAACGCATAGATACTCCACCTTTCCAGTTTGTTTTCAATGGTACGTAGCTAGTAAACCCTCACGGGTCGTGAGGAAGTTCCAGGCACATATGAGATGTACAGCCGGACTCTGAGGTCCTTTCGCATGGTAACTACATGCGCAGCTGTCACTTACCGACCTGAGCCATTCTGCCGGATCCCGTTATGTCCATATTCAACCTGTTGTAATTGGCTCCAGAGGTGACGATATTTGTCCATGCAGAAAGACTTTCCCGTAACACTCCGTGCGACAATCTCCAGTCCTGAGGACCCGGTGCATGAGGCAGGTCACCGGTCGGGCGTCGATGCTGTGCTCGCAGAGTTGTCGGCCCGATTTATCAACATGCCCGCGAAAGAGATTGACCGGGGAATCACATGGGCTCAGCAACTGATCTGCGAGACTCTGGGCCTGGACCGTTCCACTCTCTGGCAACCATCGCCGGATGATGGGGGGCTCACGGCCACACACTTATGGGCCCGTCCCGAATTTATCCGTCCCACGGGCGTGGTTATGGCACAGGAATTTCCATGGGCGTTCGGGAAGATCATGCAAGGAAAGATAGTCAGGGTGGCAGAGGAGAGCGACTTTCCAGAGGAAGCCGATCTCGACCGGGCGTCATTCAGGCGAATCGATCTGAAGTCCACACTGGGTATCCCGCTCCTGGTTGAGGGAACCATAACCGGGGTGCTGACGTTCGGCTCTTGCTCCAGGGCCCGTCGCTGGGGCAATGACGAGGTGAGCTACCTGCAGGTTGTCGCGCAGGTTTTCGCCAATGCCCTTGATAGACTGCGATCGGGCCGGTTATTGCAGGAGAGCGAAGCCCGATTGAACCTGGCTGCGGAATGCGCGGATGTCGGGATCTGGATACTGGAATCCGGCACGGGACGCGTATGGGTTACTGCGAAATTCAGAGAGCTCATGGCGATTGCCGGGAACGATGAGCTGGATCTTCTTGGCTGGTTGGGGGCCATTGACCCTGAAGGCCGTGAGCGGCTCCGACAGGCGATGATGGAGAGCAAGGAGTCCAGAGAAGTATTCAAGGTCGAATTCCGGCCGGCTGGACCGGAGGGAACCGATCGATGGCTCCTGTGCCGCGGCCGGTACCACGTCGATGACGCGGGACGAACCAGGGTCATGGGAGTCCTGAGTGACATCACCTGGCGCAAGGCCGCCGAGGAGGAATTGAGGCAATCCTACGAGGAGGTAAAGAGGTTCAAGGACAAGCTGAACGCGGAAAGCGAGTATCTCCGGCACGAAATCAAGCTCATCTACAACCGAAATGAGATCATCGGCAAAAGCGAGGGAATTACCAGAGTCCTTCAACTCATCGACCAGGTGAGCAAGACCGACGCATCTGTGCTGATTACAGGCGAGACCGGCACCGGAAAAGAGCTCGTCGCACGGGCAATTCACGGACGCGGGGGGCGAAAACAAAAACCGCTGGTAAAGGTTGATTGTGCTTCTCTCCCCGCGGGTCTCATCGAAAGTGAGCTGTTCGGCCGCGAGCGAGGGGCGTACACCGGGGCCATGACACGACAGGTCGGCCGTTTCCAGCTCGCGGACAATGCGACGATTTTCCTCGATGAAATCGGTGAGCTCCCCAGAGAGACCCAGGTGAAACTCCTCCGGGTGCTCCAGGAGGGCAGTTTTGAGGTACTCGGAAGCCCGAAGACTCTGACGGTGAATGTGCGGGTCATAGCGGCCACCAATCGTGATCTTGCACGGGAGGTCAGGGAGGGACGATTTCGTGAGGACCTTTACTACCGGCTCAACGTGTTTCCCATCGAGGTTCCCCCGCTCCGAAACCGGAGAGAGGATATTCCCATGCTGGTCTGGAACTTCGTAGAGAAGTTCTGCAAGGAGATGAGAAAGGAGATCCTGCGCATTCCGAAGGAGACCATGGACGCACTGGTCCGTTACCACTGGCCGGGGAACGTCCGGGAACTGAAAAATCTGATCGAGCAGGCGTTCATCATCAGTCCGGGAGATGTGCTGACCGTGAGATTCCCCCAACCATTCAGTGCGAAGACGAGCTCCGCTCAGACTCTTCAGGAGATCGAACGGCAGCACATACTTGTTGTCCTGGACCAGACCCACTGGCGCATCAGAGGGGGGGGAGGGGCTGCATCATTGCTCGGCCTGAACCCCTCGACACTCTACTCCAGGATGAAGAAACTCGGCATACCTTCGAGACGCAAGAAAGACGATATGTAGTTACAAGGCGATATTTCGATATTTCTGGATCTCCTTCCGTCCGCCACAACCCCCGCAATACTCTCTAACCCGTTTTGTCTCAGCACGTTTCCGGCATGGCGCCTTCAGCGTCCGATATGGTACGCCGATTGCTTACTCATCCGACATGTTTCTCACCATTGCGCGGATTTTTCCCCCCGCTGACGAAAAAGAAGCAGTCCGAGAATTTCTCGTGAGCGTTCTGGGGTCGACACGCGTCCAACCCGGCTGCCTTGGCTGTACACTTGCCACGGAATCCGACCCGGATGCTCTTCTGTACATGGAGACCTGGGAGTCGGAAGAAGGCCTCCTGCGACGCCTGCAATCGGATCAATTCGGGAAAGTCGTGGCAACGATGGAACTGTCTACAAGGAAGCCCGAGGTGCATATTTATGAGGTCATCAACGAACAGGGCCTTGAGCTTATTGAAAGCGTCCGAATGGCAAATCAGGATGGAGGGGGGATTGACCAGTGAGTCGTACTGACTGTGTGATGTGTGAATGACGGCCCACAGAATGACACGCACCTTATTGTCGCTGGCGATTGTGACGGGACCATGCGTGAATGTTCCTGCACAGGAGAATAAGGAAGAGCGATCAACAGGGCTGCCGTCCGGCATCCAGTGGATATTCAACCTGGATGCCTCCGTCAGCGTCTACACGTTCGGCCACTCCCTGTATACCAATCCCCGCAACGACGTCCAGCCATCCGATCTGGGGAGCAGATGGCTTGAAAGCTTTGCGAAGCCCGCTCTCTCCGCCACGTATGCGTTCAAGACGAGCGAATTATTCGGAAAGCTGAGCGTCGTGGGGGAAAGAACGACGAACATCGGGAAGAACCCTGCGTCAACCCCAGGCCTTGTAGGCGGAAATGAAGACTCGTTCTATCCTGACGATGCCTACGTCGGCTGGCGTTCAGGCACGGCATTCCAGGGTCTTGGTGAAAATGCCGTTGAGGTCACGTTTGGCCGCGCGCAATACACACTCGGACACGGTTTCCTTCTGTACGATGGCTCAAGCGAAGGAGGCAGCCGCGGAGGCTACTGGAGCAATGTCCGGAAAGCTTTCGCACTGGCCGGAATCGCGAAGCTGAACACCGGCCAACACAAATTCGAATCGTTCTACCTGGACAAGGATGAACTCCCCGAGGGGGATTCGAAAAGCCGGGTGTGGGGCGGAAATTACGAGCTCAGCTTTGATGAGCGTCTGACGCTCGGGGCGACGTATTTGAAATGTATGGCCGACGAAAATGTCAGGCCGTATCGAAACGGAATGAATGTTTATGATTTCCGGCTGTATTCCACGCCGCTGACCGTCCTTCCTCTCTCGTTCGAAGGAGAATATGCGATCGAAGAGAATGGCGCCATGCTCAGCTCAAACGGCTGGTACGGCGAAGTTTCGTACCAGCTGAATAAGGTGCCATGGGAGCCCAGACTGAGCTACCGCTACGCCTTCTTCCAGGGCGACGATCCGCATACGGCAAAGAACGAAGGATTCGACCCGCTCTTCCTGGGCTTCAACGACTGGGGTGCCTGGTGGCAGGGTGAGATTGCCGGCGAGTATTTCGTGTCGAACTCCAACCTGAAATCGCACCAGATCCGCCTTCATGTTTCGCCCAGCGAGGCGATCGGCACCGGATTGATCGGCTATATGTTCAAGGCGGTTCGACCGGCCTCAATCCAGCAGGGCCTGACATCCGACGACGTCGCCACCGAAGTCGATTGGTACATGGACTGGAAGTTCAACGGCAATTTCTCGACGAGCATCGTGCTGGCGTGGGCAAGCCCCGGAGAAGTGGTCAAGCAGGTATACGATCGCACGAAGGATTTCACCTATGCGATGCTTTACTTCCAGTACAGTTACTGATTGATTACAGATACAGATGCAGCATCAGATCGAATTCACCTAATGTCCCGATATCGGGATTCTGCTGTGTCAGCAGACGGTACATGGGCCTGATTTCCACCCCCCCCACCGGGAAGAATTGAACGCCGATGCTGTAGCGGGATTTGGAACCCGTCTTATAGTTGACGTCCTCATCGTAGAAGTCATAGGAGAGGGTGACGTCGACTCCCGGTGTAACAACGTAATCGGCCTCCGCGTACGTTGCCAGAGCAGTTGTGCTCGTTCCTGAAGGCGAAGTCTTGATCCAGTCCGCCTCCCCCAGCAGCGTGAAATTCCCCAGACTGAATGAACCGAATCCGCCGTAGTACTGCGTGCTGATACCCGGATTGCCGGTCTTGGTGTCAAACACGTTCCCCCCCAGACCGAGAAACATGTTCTCGGAAAGCTTGAACATCCCTTCAGCGCGTCCCAGGAGCGCTTTGTTGTTCGTGCTCGGGATCCCCCCTCCTTCGTCGGCATTGTATATCCCCCCCGTGATCGTAAACGCACCCGGTGCGACGCCGGCTTCCAAGCCCGTCCTCTCCACGATGTCGAACTCCGGGCTGAGCTTCGTATACTGACGCACGTACGCGGTGTGATCGTCAAGATGCGTCCCGTAGTCGGGTATGAACCTTCCGATCTTCAAATGACCTGACGCCGGAAGGACGTTCATCAACGCGTACACGTCAAAGCCGGAGGAGACACCTTTGTTCAGATTGAGATACAGAAAGACTTTCGGTGCTATGCGGAGATTGACGTACAGATCTCCCTGCATCTGGAACAACCCGTCGCTGTGGGTCGAGTCGGAAAGCTTCCTGTTGTAATAGATTGTCCGGAAATCCGCACCGACACCGAGTATGTTGGTGATGACGTTGGAGAAGTCGGTCATCTCCGAGCCCTTCGACCACTCCGGGACGGGAAGCTCCTCCCTGCCATACTGGACCCCGAATGTCTGCCGCATCTCACCGCCGGAGGGGTCCACGTGGCAGGACTGGCATTTCAGCCCTGTGCGGCTTGCGAACCGGGGGAGAGACAGCGCGGGGGAGGCCGCCAGAAAGGCTGCCAGGACCAGCGGTACGAGGTATGGGCGATTCATGAGTTCTCTCCTTGATTTTCAGGCGTGACTCCCGCGGACCGTGGGAACACGGAAAATATACTCAGCCGCGCAGTGCGAAGCAATTCCGTTGAATCTCCCTCACCCTTTTTCTATATTACATCAATGGAGTTCAGCACAGGCACGGTCTCGCTGCTATCCGAGCTCGACGTATTTTCCGGCGGTAAAATCAAGCATCGCTCCGATCTGGGGATGCTCCTTGAATCCGGGAGGATTCCGCCGGAACGGGATGTCCTGGACGAGCTCGGGTTTTATTCAAAATTCCTCCACCGGGCGTACGCCATCATGACCCGCATCGGCCGCAGCGGGGAGGGATATGACCGGCTCGCAAACGAGTTCTCGGAGGCGGTCACAAAAATAAGGACACTGGCGGCCTCGCTCATTGCGGGGGCGCCTGAGGACGTCCGGAAACGATTCACTGCCACGTACCTGGCAATGTCACAGGAAGGGCTTGACAACCTGATCTCACTCTGCCGTGATATCAGCTGGTATAAGAACTGGCTGATCGATACCGGACGGCGACGGGAAGGAAAGACATGAACCGGGGAGCGGTCTCCGTGTGGAGAATCTCCCTGTTCATCCTTGCCGTCGCTGCCATATTCTGGCTCGGCGCCGTGAATATCCGGGCGATGATCGGCAACGACATGCTCAAGACCGGAACACTCGAATTTGAGGAATCTCTGGATCCCGATGCAGAGAGGGAAATCTTCCGGCTCATCTCCTTTGCTTCCGTTGTGATCGTCATCAGCTATGCGATCGTCCTGATCAGCGGCACGGTTTTCCTCCTCACGTCGCCGTTCCGTCTGAAGGAGAACGGCTGGCTTATGATGAGCGCAATACTCTTTTATACGTTTGTTCCCGTCGAAGCTTTCACCATGTACCTCGACGGGAAGATGGCATACAAGGAGTTCTTTACGACAAACGGGAACGACGTGTTCCGGGAGCTTTTTCTCGCACGGGTGGGAGCCCTCGCGGGGGTGCCCGTGATAGCGCTCCTCTGTTACTATACAATTATCGCGCTTGCGGTGTTCCGCCCGTTTACAAAATCGTCCCCTCCCGCCCATGAAGCATGAGGTTCTGATACAGGAGCTTCAGGAAGTGGCCGCCCAGCTCGGCGTAACGATACGGTACGAACGGGGCGATTTCGAGGGGGGGTACTGTATCCTCAGGGAAGAGAAGATACTTCTTGTCAACCGCAGGCTCTTCCCCGCGAAGAAGGCCTCAGTCCTTGCGATGGCGATGCACGAGATCGGGCTGGAAGACATGTACCTCAAACCGGCCGTGCGGGAGTATATCGAGGATGAGATCGCCAAAGCCGCCCGCAGCCCGCAGTGAACAACCCGGATACCGATCATGATCAAAGCGGTCATATTCGACCTCGATAACACGCTTGTCGATTTCATGAGCATGAAGCGCCTTGCGGTGGGCGCGGCAATCACCTCCATGATCGACGCGGGCCTGCGACTGACGCCGTCTGAGGCACAGGCGCGCATCGATGCGATCTACAAGGAAAAGGGGATCGAATTTCAGAATGTGTTCGACCAGCTCCTCTATGACGTATTCCAGAAGGTCGATTACAAGATACTTTCCGCGGGGGTCATCGCGTACAGGAGGGCCAGAGAAGCGGCGCTTGTCCCTTACCCGCACGTGAACATGACGCTGGTGGCACTGCTCAAACGGGGGATCAAGCTCGCGGTGGTTTCTGACGCCCCGGGACGAGAGGCCTGGCTCAGGCTCTGCTACCTGAATTTCCATCACCTCATGGATCATGTCGTCACATTCGAAGACACCGGGGAGCGGAAGCCGAGCCCGGCACCGTTCCGCCGTGCACTGGACCTCCTTCACGTGGAACCACACGAGGCGGTGATGGTCGGCGACTGGGCCGAGCGGGATGTCGTCGGCGCGGCCAACCTCGGGATCACCACGGCGTTCGCAAGGTACGGGGACACGTTCGGCACCGTGGAATCCAATGCGGACTATGACCTGAACGACGTCTCGGAGCTTCTTGAAGTCATTGACCTTGAAAACGCGAAGGGCGCCGGCAGATAACATGGTCAAAGGCATCGGCGTCGATATTATTGAAATCGGCAGGGTGAGGCGGAGCATCGAGAGGCTGGGAGAGCGTTTCCTCGAAAAGGTGTACACCCCCCGGGAGATCTCCTACTGCGACGCAAAAGCGCACCGCTTCCAGCATTATGCGGCGCGATTTGCCGCGAAAGAGGCGCTGAGCAAGGCGCTCTCCACCGGCTGGGCCGGGGAGTTCCGCTGGAAGGACGTGGAGGTGATGAACGAACCCTCGGGTCAACCGCGCTTTTTCATCCACGGCACGCTCGGCGATCGGCTTGCGGGAACCAGCATCATGCTCTCGATGTCGCACTCGGACAGCCACGTCGTGGCCATGGTGCTCATACAGGAGGGGAACGGGTGAAGCTGACGATCTACAGGAAGCTGATGATAGGGTTCGGGATCGTCATATTCCTCATGCTGATCGCCAACGCGTACGTCCTTCTCCAGCTTCACAGGGTCACGGGCACCTCTCACACCGCCCTCACGATCGATGTGCAGGCGATCGACCTTGAGAAGGAGATGCGGACGATCCTGTACGAGGAGGAGCGCTACGCGGACAGATACTTCATGGCGAAGGACACGGTCTACCGGAATGTCTTTCTTGACAACAACAGGCTCTTTGTCAGGTACCTTGATTCCCTCGCCGGCATGCTCTCCGACGCGTACGAGAAACAGACGCTCGATCTCGCAGGCCAGATCCATGAATGGCATTTCACGTCGGTCCTCGGCGCCGATCTTGCGCCTCTCGCCGTGAACCAGCGCGCCGACGCGATGGACAAGATACGCACATCGCTTGACGATCTGGTCTCCCACAGACAGCACGCGGTGGATGCGTCCGTTCAGAGCATCGATCGCGCAACCGAAAGGTCATTGAAAGTCGCGCTTCTGATCGCCATCGGAACGCTCCTCGCGGCAATCGGCGCCGCGCTGATCATCACGCGCACGATCACGCGCCCGATCGGAACGCTCGTCGCCGGCACAAAGGTCATCGCGGGCGGATCGTTCACGCGGATCCGGATCCCCTCGCGCGACGAGATCGCCGACCTGGCCCGGGCATTCAATTCGATGAGCGCGAGCCTGGACGAGCTGAACCGGTTCCGCGCCGAGATGATGCAGCACATCTCCCACGAGATCAGGATGCCCCTCCAGTCGATACTCTCGGCGCATTATCTGCTGACAAAGAAGGCGGAGGAACCGGTGAGCGAACCGCAGCTGAAACTGCTGAACGGGATCCGGGAGAACGTCCAGAAGATCGCGGACTTCAGCAACCAGTTCCTGGATCTTTCAAAAGTCGAGGCGGGGATGATGCAGTACAACGCGACGCCGGTCGATCTCGCGACGATTGTCAAACCGGTCGTCGATGACGCCGCAGTGCTCGCAGCGCGGAAAGAGATTGCAATGTCGTTTGTCGCCGCGGCGGTCCCGCCGGTGGTCATCGATCCGGACAGGAGCACGGAGATATTCGGAAACCTGATCAACAATGCAATCAAGTACACTCAGAACGGCGGGAAGATCGACGTTTCGGTCGGGCCCTGTCCCTCCGGCGCGCAGGTCGTTGTGCGAGACACCGGGCCAGGCATCCTGAAGGAGGATCTCCCGAAGATTTTCACAAAGTTCTACAGGACGAATACCGCGGTGAAAGGAGGGAACAGGGGGACGGGGATCGGGCTCGCCTTTGTAAAGGCTCTGGTGGAAGGCCAGGGGGGAAGAGTCTACGCGAACAGCACTGTGGGTGTGGGTTCGACATTCGTCGTCGAGTTTCCCGCTCAACGCTCCGGAAAGCCGGGAGTCCGATGAGACACTGCCTCTGGATTCTCATCGCAGCCGCAATGGCACAGCCGGGATGCACCCTGGTCTCTGACTCAACGGGTCCCGGGGGAGAAGCCGGGTACCGGATGCACATCGCAGACAGCCTGGAGCAGGAGGGCAAATTCAGGAGCGCTGCGACAGAGTATTCAACGGTGGCCGAACAGTATCCGCAGTCGAGTTACTATCCTGCCGCTGTCAGAAGGGCAGCGCTTATGTTTTCGATCAGCCCCTATTCTGCGGGAAACGACAGCGCCGCCTACAGGTGGTACCTCGCCTATCTTTCGCTCCCTTTGAAGAAGCCTGAAAGGGAAAATGTCCGGGTCACCGTCGAGCTCCTTCACCGGATCCTGCTGCTGCACGCGCAAATTTCGCAGATCTATACAGCCACAGACAGCCTTACGGTCCTGACAAAGAGACAATCGGCTTCGTTAAACATCGATTCGCACAAGATACAGGAACTCGAATTCGAGCTTCAAAACGCCCAGTCAGAACTGAGAAAAATCAAGGAAATCGATCTCCGCCTCTCGAAAACCAGGGTCCGTTAGACGCAGAAGGATCTTCCTGCGGCAACCGCGCTACCGGGACCCTGCCGGTGCGGTTGATTATCAGAGGTGATTTGCATATTTTGGGCCCACAGGAGCGTTCTTCGCACACTTTGCGATCGTCATGAAATCCCTCGGGATAAAAAAACTGTACTATTCGATCAGCGAAGTCGCCAAGATCACCGACCTCGAGCAGTATGTCCTGCGCTACTGGGAGTCGGAGTTCGAGCAGTTGAAACCTGCAAAGAACAGGGCCGGCAACCGGATTTACACAAACCGCGACATCAAGCTGATCCTCTACATCAAGAAGCTCCTCCGCGATGAACGGTACACTATCGAGGGGGCCAAGCAGGTCCTGAAGACCTATACGCCCGAGGTTGACACGGGAGAGCAGCTGGAGCTCATCGACGCGCCGAAATCCAGGACGAAAGTCAAGGACGAACAGCTCCATGCCGATCTCGTCGAGGCGAAGGAATTTCTGCAGGAGCTCCTGAAGAAGATCTCGTAAGGAAGAACTCAAGCCCGCCTAAGGGACGCAGCAGTACGTTGCAAAGACGCCGCCGCGATTTCCCGTGGCGGGTTTTTGCATCCAGCCGCCGAAGGGCGGTTTCCCGACATCCTCTGAAGGATTGTCTGTACTGTCAGCGAAGCGCATCCGGAATTTCTGGTCATACACCTGGTTATCAACAAACTCCGCAAGCGAAGCAGACGCCCCGGAGTCTCCTGCCAGTTCAGTCCCCAGGTTGATTGCACCACCAAAGTTGCCGGCCCAGAGGGGGACAACCGCCGTCGTCTGAAAGTGGGTGACGGTCCCGTCAACGGAGATGGCGAACGTGCTATCGGCGGTCTGGTGGACGTCAAAGGTCACGCGCGTGCCAAATTCCCCCTGGGGTATCGTACCTATGTCGTGGCTCTGATAGATGCCGGTTTCGGGATT
>Ga0335084_10001244_pt1 | contig 23444 bp, 16 predicted proteins | sample Lox_Sample_44_FD_206721 | JGI IMG/M metagenome (GOLD analysis project Ga0335084, IMG submission 206721) | Soil microbial communities from Loxahatchee National Wildlife Refuge, Florida, United States - Lox_Sample_4.4 | ecosystem: Environmental > Terrestrial > Soil > Wetlands | place: USA...
GGATGCTCTTGGAGACGCTGCCGAAGAAGTCCTTGACACCCACGTGCCCTGCGGGAACCACCGTGATGGGCGCGCCGAGAATGAGAACGACGAAGAGGACCAGACCGATGATGGCGGTCCGCAGGGGTCTTCCTCCCCCGCCGCCCGCGGGGAGAAGCTCGAACGTCTTGGCTGCCATGTTTTCCTCCTTGCTCTGGGCGAGGAGGATATGCGGAATCGCGGAGAGCGACTCCCTGCCTAGACGAGCTTCAGCAGATGCCCGAGCTTGTTCTTCTTGGCCTCGAGGTATTTCCGGGAGCGATCCGTGGGCCTGACCTCGAGCGGAACCCGCTCGACGATCTCCAGCCCATACCCTCCGATGGCCACGTACTTGGAAGGGTTGTTCGTCATCAGACGCATCCGGCGCACGCCGAGGTCGCGCAGGATCTGAGAGCCGACGCCGTAGTTACGAATGTCCGGGGGAAAGCCCAGCTTTTCGTTGGCCGACACGGTGTCGTGCCCCTCGTCCTGCAGCTCGTATGCCTTGAGCTTGTTGATCAATCCGATTCCTCGTCCCTCCTGAAGGAGGTAGAGGAAGACGCCCTTTCCCGCCTCCCGAATCTTGTTCATCGCCAGAGCGAGCTGATCCCCGCAGTCGCAGCGCGTCGATCCGAAGATGTCTCCGGTCAGGCACTGCGAGTGGACCCGCACGAGCACGGGCTCCTCCTCCGAGATCTCGCCCAGCACCAGGGCCAGGTGCTCCTCCTGCGTCACCTCGCTCCGATAAGCGAAGAGCCGGAAGTCTCCGAAGCGCGTCGGCAGGTGGGGCGAGGCGATGCGCTGCACGAGCCGCTCGTGGCGCATGCGGTGTCGAATCAGATCCGCGACCGTCACCATCTTCAATCCCTGTCGCTCGCAGAAGGTCGCCAGATCCGGGACTCGCGCCATCGTGCCGTCCTCGTTCATGACCTCGCAGAGCACGGCGGCCGGAGTGAGCCCCGCGATCCGGCAGAGATCCACGGAGGCCTCCGTCTGTCCCGCGCGTTTGAGAACCCCGCCGCGCTGCGCGCGGAGCGGAAACATGTGCCCCGGCCGCAGCAGATCCGACGGCTTCGTTCGCGGATCGATCGCGGTCAGCACCGTCGCGGCCCGGTCGGCTGCGGAGATGCCCGTCGTCGTGCGGCCTCGCGCCTCGATCGAGACCGTGAAAGCCGTTCCGAAGTTGGAGGTGTTCTCCTCGACCATCGGCGGAAGCTGCAGCTGCTCGCAGCGCTCCTCGGTCAGCGCCAGACAGACCAGGCCACGCCCCTCGCGCACCATGAAATTGATCGCCTGGGGCGTGGCCTTTTCCGCGGCGAGCACGAGGTCGCCCTCGTTCTCCCGGTCCTCGTCGTCAACGACGACGACGAACCGGCCCGCCCGGAGCTCTTGGATGGCGTCCTCGATCGAGCTGAGAAGGAAGGAGTCGCGGTCGCTCACGAGCCTGATTTTCTCACGACCGCGAGCCTCTCCCCTCAGTGCCCCGGAGCCGCCGCTGGCGCCTGATCCGCGTTGTGGATCGCGTAGGCGACCCTCCACCCGCCGCCGGATCGCTTCAGGACGACGAGGTACTTGCCCGCTTCGTGGACCGGCGGGCCTCCGGCCGGCGTGAGACTCACCCGGGAGACGCCAACCACGTAGCCGACCTCGCCGGAGGCTTGGGCCTGTTCGTTCTTCAAGTCGAACTCGATGAATCGGCAGCCGGAAAAAAGCTCGCGATAGTAGGCCTCGATCGCCGCCCGGCCGCGGACCGGCGGCTTGCCGGGCGGCATCTCGATCGCATCGTCTCGATACAGCGCGGCGGCCGCTGCGGCGTCGCCGGCGAGCATCGCCGCGGCATAAGTCTCGGCGACCTTCGAAATGCCCGGGTCCGGGGTTTCCATCCCGACCATCCCGCCGCGCAGCGGAGCGCCCGCGAGCAGCGTCGCGGACAGGAGCGCGGTGGTTGCGGCAGCCTTTGTCTTCGTCTTCGTCATCGTCGTATCCTCCTGTGCGAGAATCCTCGCGCCCGGAGGTCCGCCCTTCCGATGACCGCGCGCGTCAAAGAATTGACAAATCGCGCCACGAGCTGGGTAGCGAAGGCCCCCCCGCCGGCGATGCAACCGGCCAGCGATCTGCGCGCGTTTCTGGATGCCTTCGGCCGTTTGGGGTATGACGTGAAGGACCTCCGTCGGGCCGCGGGGCTTTCGCCTGAACAGCTCTCGGACCCCGATGCGCTCGTCCCGATGAGCGCTACTCCGGCGCTCTTCGGGCGGGCAATCGCGGTCCGCCCGCTGAAGAACCTCGCGCTGCGATTGGCCCTCGAGACGCCCTTCGGCGCCTTCCCGCTGCTCGACCATCTCGTCGCCAGCAGTAAGACGGTCGGCGACGCTCTCAACCAACTCGCGCGATATTTCCGCCTCGTCTGCGCACCGATCGAGATCGAGATCCGGGAGAACGAGGAACCGATCCGCGTTGTCTACCGCCAGACGTGCGTCGGCCCTTCCTTCTCCATCGAGTACTCCATCTCTCTCGCGGTGGAACACATTCGCCGCGAGGCGGACGGCTGCGTCGATGTCGTCCGGGTCAGCTTCATGCACGCGCCGGAGGACCTGGCGGATTTCGAAGAGCGTCTGCGGTGTCCCGTCTCGGCGCCCGCCGACTGGAACGGCTTCGCGCTGACGCGCGCTTCCTGGAAGGTCCCGGCGCGCCGGCGCGACGCCAGCCTGCACGGTCTCCTCGAGAGCCAGGCGGACGCCGTCGTGTCCCGGCAGCCCCGGTCAGGGAGCGCGTCCGACGAGTTGCGGCACGCGCTCGCCGTACGCGTTTCTCGGGGAGACGCGGAGGTCCAGTCGATCGAGGCCCTCGCGCGGCACCTCGCAATGAGTGCGCGCACTCTCCAGCGACGGCTCGCCGACGAGGGGTCGTCTTATCAGGAGATCCTCGCAGAGACGCGCCGCGAAGCCGCGGAACGATTTCTCGCCGAATCGGCGCTCTCCGTGGCCGAGGTCGGGTATCTCCTCGGCTACTCCGAGCCTGCGGCTTTCCACCGTGCGTTCAAGCGCTGGCACGGGGTGACGCCGGCAGAGTTTCGCAGGATGCGCCGGGCGAAGCCGCTGCGCCGTCCTGTTTCGCGGGCCCGATCTCGTCGCGGCGCGAGGAGTCTCCCGAGGTAATCGAGGGAGGAGCCTCGCGCCGCGGGAGCAGCAGCGCTGTGAGGGATCAGGCTCGCGGTCGAGGACCGGTTCCCCTCGCGGCGCGCGAAGTCTCCCGAAGTAATCGAGGGAGGAGGCGCGCGCCGCGGGAGCGAGCGCGAAGCGAGGTTCCAGCCCCGGTCGCGGCGTGCGTAGTCTCCCGAGGTAATCGAGGGAGGAGGCGCGCGCCGCGGGAGCGAGCGCGGAGCGAGGGACCAGGCTCGCGGTCGAGGCCGCGTCCGGCCGAGCCGCGAGCCGGTGCGCCCTCAGGGCGCAGGTCCCGAGCGGAGCGCGAGCGACGACCTAGTAGACCGCCGGCTCCTCGTACGTGGCAAAAACCTTTCGCATGACGTCGGAGATCTCCCCGACGGTCGCGTAGGTTTTCACGGCCTCGATCAGGGCCGGCATGACGTTGCGACCATCCCCGCAAGCCTGCTCGAGGGCGCGCAGGGCGGAAGCGACCGCCTTGCCGTCTCGTGTCCGGCGAACCTCGGCGAGAGCCCCCTTTTGCTCTTCCTCGACCGCTTCGTCGATGTAGAGAATCTCGATCGGCTGCTCCTCCTCCTCGACAAACTCGTTGACGCCGACCACGATCTTCTCCTTCGAGTCGAGCGCCCGCTGGTAGGCGTACGCCGCGTCCATGATCTCGCGCTGGGGGAAACCGGCCTCGATCGCCTCGACCATGCCGCCCAGAGCGTCGATCCTCCGGAAGTAGTCGAAGCAGCCGCGCTCCATGCGGGTCGTCAGCTCCTCGACGAAATAGGAGCCGCCCAGCGGATCGATCGTGTTGGCGACCCCGGACTCGTGGGCGATGACCTGCTGGGTGCGGAGCGCCAGCTTCACCGCGAAGTCCGTCGGCAGGGCCAGCGTCTCGTCGAGCGAGTTGGTGTGGAGCGAGTTGGTCCCCCCGAGCACGCCGGCCAGCGCCTGCAGCGCCGTTCGGATGACGTTGTTGTACGGTTGCTGTGCGGTGAGACTGCAGCCGGCCGTCTGCGTGTGGAAGCGGCACATCCAGGAGCGGGGGTCGGAGGCGTTGAAGCGCTCCCGCATCGTCTTCGCCCAGACGCGGCGGGCGGCGCGAAACTTCGCGATCTCCTCGAAGAAATCGTTGTGCGAGTTGAAGAAGAAGGAGAGGCGCGGCGCGAACTCATCGACCGCGAGCCCGGCCTCGAGCCCGTACTGGACGTACTCGACGCCGTCGCGCAGCGTGAAGGCGAGCTCCTGCAGGGCCGTCGAGCCCGCCTCGCGGATGTGGTAGCCGGAGATCGAGATCGTGTTCCACTTCGGCACGTGCTTCGCACAGAAGGAGAACTGATCGGTCACGAGCCGCATCGAGGGCCTCGGCGGAAAGATGTACTCCTTCTGGGCGATGTACTCCTTCAGGATGTCGTTCTGCAGCGTCCCCCCGACGCGGTCCCAGGGCGTGCCGTGCTTCTCGGCCACCGCCAGGTACATCGCCAGGGCGATCGGCGCCGTCGAGTTGATCGTCATCGACGTCGTCACGCGCCCGAGATCGATCCCGTCGAAGAGGACTTCCATGTCTCGCAGGGAATCGATCGCGACGCCGCACTTGCCGACTTCCCCCTTGGACATCTCGTGGTCGGAGTCGTACCCGTAGAGGGTCGGCAGGTGAAACGCGGTCGACAAGCCCGTCTGACCATGCTCGAGCAGGTATCGAAAGCGTGCGTTGGTCTGCTTTGCGGTGCCGTATCCCGCGAACTGGCGCATGGTCCAGAGCTTCCCGCGGTAGCCGGTCGGCTGCACGCCGCGCGTGAACGGGTACTCGCCCGGCCAGGCCAGGTCGCGCTCCGGGTCGAAGGCGGGCAGCGTGTCGGGGCCGGCCAGAGGATTGACGGGTGCGCCCGAGACCGTCGTCCAGTCCCGCTTCCAGGTGGGAACCCGCTCGAACGCCTTCCGGGAGGCTTCCTCCCAGCGTGCCCGCCCCTCGCGCGAGGCCTTGGGGACCGTCGGATCGTCTTCGCTCATGGAATCAGGATACCAGCCGGGAGAGTGTGGTCGTACCCCCTCCGCGATCGAGCCGACGGTTCCCGGGCGGCAAGCGCCGCCCCCCTATAATTCAACCACCGACCCATGCCGGAACTGACCCGTCAACAGCGAATCGTCCTCTATCGGCACATGCGGACGACGCGCCTGGTCGAAGAGAAGCTGGTGGCGCTCTACCGCCAGGGAAAGGTCGTCGGCGGGCTCTACCGGTGCCTGGGTCAGGAAGCGACGGCCGTCGGGAGCGCGTTCGCCTTGTCCCGGGGGGACATCCTCGGCCCCCTGATTCGGAATCTCGGATCCGTGCTCGTCATGGGCTTCACGCCGCGCGACGTCTTCGCCCAGCACATGGGCAAGGCGAGCTCTCCGTCGGGCGGCAAGGACGGCAACCTTCACCTGGGCAGGCCGGAGCAGGGCGTCGTCTCGGCAATCTCGATGCTCGGCGCCCTGATCCCCGTCATGGCGGGGGTCGCGCTCGCGGCTCGCATGCAGAGGAGAAACCTCGTCGCCATGACCTATATCGGCGACGGGGGAACCTCGACCGGGCCCTTCCACGAAGGAATGAACTTCGCCGGAGCACAGAGGCTGCCGCTCGTGGTCGTTGCCGAGAACAATGGCTGGGCGTATTCGACGCCGCTGCGCAAGCAGACCGCGGCCAAGAGCCTGGCGGACCGGGCCGCGGCCTACGGGATCCCCGCCGAGTCGGTGGACGGCAACGACGTGCTCGCGGTCTTCGAGGCAAGCGCCCGAGCCGTCGATCGAGCCCGCGCCGGCGCGGGTCCAACGCTCGTCGAGGCGATCACCTACCGCATGAAGGGTCACGCCGAGCACGACAATCAGGAATACGTTCCGAAGCAGGAGCTCGAAGCCTGGATCCGTCGCGACCCGATCGAAGCGTACGCGCGGGAGCTCGGGGAGTCGGGACTCGTCGGACGCGAGGAGCTCGCGGCGATCGACCGCGAGATCTCGGCCGAGGTCGAACACCAGGCCGATCTGGCCGACAAGGATCCGTATCCCGCTGCGGAGCGCGCCCTCGAGGGAGTGTACGCGGCCGCACCGATCACGCCGCGGGTCGCCGCCCGGGAGAGGTCATGACGGTCTCCCCTCCTCCCGCCTCGCGCCCCTCGACCACCTACGTCGAGGCCATCCGCGAGGGCATCCTCGAGGAGATGGAGCGGGACGATCGCGTCTTCCTGCTCGGCGAGGACGTCGGCGTTTACGGCGGCGCGTTCAAGGTGAGCGAGGGACTCCTCGCACGCTTCGGCGAGGAGCGCGTCCTCGACACGCCGCTCTCGGAGACCGCGATCGTGGGCGCCGCGGTGGGCGCCGCCCTGATGGGAATGCGGCCGGTGGCGGAGATGCAGTTCGCGGACTTCTTCTCCTGCGCCTTCGACATGATCACGAACTTCGCCGCCAAGTCGCGGTACCGAACGGGAGCCGGGGTGCCGCTCGTCGTGCGCGGGCCCTCGGGAGGCGGCGTGCACGGCGGTCCTTTCCACTCGCAGAACCCCGAGGCTTACTTTGCTCACACTCCGGGGTTGAAGATCGTGCAGCCGGCCACGGCGGCCGACGCCAAGGGGCTCATCAAGGCCGCAATCCGTGACGAGGATCCGGTTCTCTTCTTCGAGCACAAGTATCTCTACCGCCGTGTCCGCGACGTGTTGCCGGAGGGCGATCACGTCGTCCCGATCGGGCAGGCCGCCGTCCGCCGCGCGGGCCGGGACCTGTCGATCTTGACCTATGGGGCGATGGTCTGGACGGCTCTCGACGCCGCGGCGACCCTGGAATCGGAAGGCATCGACGCCGAGATCGTAGACCTGCGCACCCTGCTGCCCCTGGATGAGGAGACGATCTTCGCCTCGGTCGGGCGAACCGGCAAGGCGATCGTCCTGCATGAAGCCACCCGCACCGGGGGCATCGGGGCCGAGATCGCGGCGCGCCTCGCGGAGCGTTGCTTCGAGTCTCTCGACGCTCCGATCGTCCGCGTCACCGCGCCCGACACACCGGTCCCCTTCTCGCCGCCGCTCGAGGAGGCCTTCCTTCCCAATGCCGAGAAGCTCTGCAAGGCGGCGCGGGCGCTCGCCGGATACTGAGCGCGGGTCCGCGCGACTTCGCCGGGCGCGACGCCCCGAGCCGGAGTCGGTCTGCGATAGCCTAGGTTCATGCGCTTCGAGGGCCAGCTTTCCATCCACGCGCCCCGGGAGAAGGTCTGGGCATTTCTGACCGACCCCGAGAAGGTCTCCGGCTGCGCGCCGGGGCTCGAGTCGCTGGAGATCGTGGAGCCAGGAAGGAAGTTCCGCGCTACGACCTCGATCGGCTTCGGCGTCGTCAAGGTTCGGTTCGTCAACGACGTCGAATGGGTCGAGATGGATCCGCCGAAGAAAGCGCGAATGAAGGCGCACGGCACCGCACCCGGCAGCGGAGTGGACGCAGCGACCTCGATGATCCTGACGGAGGGAGCCGAAGGAGCGACCGATCTCGCGTGGACGGCCGACGTCAACGTCGTCGGAACGGTGGCGAGCCTCGCCGCCCGGCTCATGGGCAGCGTCACGCAGAAGTTGACCGGCGCCTTCTTCGAGAAGGTGCGCGAGGCGATCGAGTCGAACGCCTGACGTATACTGCGCGCCGTTCGGCCGCGAAGGAGGCGACATGAAACACTCCGTCTCCGTCACCGTCAACGGAGTCCGCCGGAAGCACGAGGTCGAGGCGCGGCTGCTGCTCGTCCACTACCTGCGCGAAACCCTCGGCCTTACCGGCACCAACGTCGGCTGCGATACGAGCCAGTGCGGATCCTGCACGGTGTTGCTGGACGGCAAGGCCGTGAAGTCCTGCACGATGCTCGCGGTGCAAGCCGATGGTTCCGAGATCACGACGATCGAAGGGCTCGCCGCCGACGGCAAGCTTCATCCCCTCCAAAGCGCCTTCTGGGAAAAGCACGGTCTCCAGTGCGGCTTCTGTACCCCGGGAATGATCCTGACGGCCTGCCATCTGCTCGCGAAAAACCCCAAGCCTTCCGACGCGGAAATCCGTCATGGCCTGGAGGGCAACTTCTGTCGCTGCACGGGCTACCAGAACATCGTCGCCGCCGTCAAAGAGGCCGCGACGCGGATGTAAGGGGTCGCACATGGCAACGCGCATTTTCGGGTCGGGCATCAAGCGGCGTGAAGACCCGAGGTTGATCACGGGTCAGGCGAAGTACACCGACGATTTCGTTCTTCCCGGGATGGCGCACCTGGCGGTCGTCCGGTCGCCCTACGCGCACGCCAAGATCAAGGGTATCCGCACCAAGAAGGCCGCCGCGATGGAGGGCGTCCTCGGCGTCTTCACCGGCAAGGACATGAAGGAGGCAGGCTTCGGGCCGATTCCGTGCGCCTGGGTCGTTCCGGGATCGGACACGAAGACGCCCCCCTATCGGCCGCTCGCGATCGACGTCGTGCGCTTCGCGGGCAACGCCGTGGCCGTCGTGGTCGCGGTGGACCGTTATGGAGCCCGAGACGCCGCGGAGGCGGTTGAGGTGGATTACGAGCCACTGCCGGCCGTGTCCAACGCCGAGGAGGCGACGCGAAAAGGCCAGCCGCAGCTCCATGCGGAAGCCCCGAACAACATCTGCTTCAAGTGGAACGTCAAGGGCGGCGACGTCGAGGCGGCGTTCCGCTCCGCCGATGTGGTCGTCAAGGAGCGCATCCTCAATCAGCGCCTGATCCCGAACGCGATCGAGCCGCGGGCGGCGCTGGCCCAATACAGCGCTGCCACCAACGAGGTCACCCTCTGGGTCACGTCCCAGAACCCGCACATCGTGCGCTTCCTCCTTTCGCTCGACACCGGAATCCCCGAACAGAAGATCCGGGTCATCGCGCCGGAGGTCGGCGGGGGATTCGGCAGCAAGATCCCGCACTATCCGGAGGACGCGATGGCCATCTTCGCCTCGAAGATGTGTGGCTGTCCCGTCAAGTGGACCGAGACGCGCAGCGAGAACTACCGGGGGACGATCCACGGGCGAGATCACATCCAGGACGTCGAGATGGCCGCGACGAAAGACGGCAAGATCCTCGCCCTTCGCGCGAAGGTCTGGGCCAACCTGGGCGCCTACCTCTCGACGGCGTCCACGGGGATCCCGACGATCCTCCACGGGTTGATGCTCTCGGGCGCCTACGACATCAAGAACATCCACGAAGACGTTTACGGCGTTTTCACGAACACGACGCCGACCGACGCCTACCGCGGAGCCGGCCGTCCCGAGGCGACGTTCATGGTGGAGCGGCTGGTCGATCTGGTCGCGAAGAAGCTGAAGATGGACCCCGCCGACATTCGGAAGAAGAACTTCATTCCACCCTTCACCGAAGGTCACACCGTGGCGACGGGCATCACCTACGACTCGGGGAACTATGCGGGAACGCTGGACAAGGCCGTGACGATTCTCGATTACCCGGGCCTGCGCCGGCAGCAGGCCGAGCGTCGCCGGAAGGGCGAGTGCGTCGGCATCGGCTTTTCCACCTACGCCGAGATCTGCGGCCTCGGGCCTTCGCAGGTCGCCGGGGCCGTCGGCTTCGGGGGCGGGCTCTGGGAAAGCGCGATCGTGCGTTTCCATCCCTCCGGCAAGGTCAACGTGATGGTCGGCATCTCGCCGCACGGCCAGGGAGAGGAAACGACGTTCGCCCAGATCGTGGCGAGCGAGCTCGGCGTTTCGGTCGAGGATGTCGAGGTCGTGCACGGGGACACCGAACGCACCCCGATGGGATGGGGATCGTACGGCAGCCGCTCGACCCCGGTCGGCAGCGGTGCGCTGATGGGCGCGATCGCGAAGATCCGGGAAAAGGCGAAGATCGTCACCGCCCACCTGCTCGAGGCGGCCACCGAGGACATCGATTACGAGGACGGAAAGTTCTTCGTGAAGGGGTCGCCGTCGAAATTCAAGACGATCCAGGACGTGGCCCTGATGGCGAACGTGGCCTGGAACCTTCCGAAGGGCCTCGAGCCGGGACTCGAGGCGTCGGCGTTCTTCGATCCGCCGAACTTCGTGTACCCCTTCGGCGCACACATCGCCGTCGTGCGCGTCGACCCCGAGACGGGCGAGATCCGGCTCGAGCGCTATGTGGCCGTGGACGACTGCGGGCGCGTCATCAACCCCATGATCGTGGAAGGTCAGATCCACGGGGGCATCGTTCAGGGCATCGGCCAGGCGCTCTTCGAGGGCGCCGCCTACGACGAGAACGCGCAGCTCTTGACCGGATCGATGATGGACTACGCGATTCCACGGGCGCGCTCGTTTCCGCGATTTGAGCTCGGGATGACCGAAACGCCGACGAGCGCCAATCCGCTCGGCGTCAAGGGAATCGGCGAGACGGGCACGATCGCCTCGACGCCCGCGGTGTACAACGCGGTCATGGATGCCCTGGCGCCTCTGGGAGTCGAACAGGTCCACATGCCTTTGACGCCCGAACGCGTCTGGCGGGCGATCCAGCAAGCGCGGAGGTAGGCCATGTATCCCGACCAATTCGAGTACTTCCGCCCGAAGACGCTCGCCGAGGCAGCCGCCCTCCTGAAGAAGCACAAGGGAGCGCGCGTGCTCGCCGGCGGCCACAGCTTGCTGCCCGCAATGAAGCTCCGACTCGCCAGCCCGAAGGCCTTGATCGACATCGGCCGGATCAAGGGCTTGAGCGGAATCCAGGCTCGGGGCACGCACCTCTGGATCGGCGCGACCACGGTGCATGCGGACGTCGCCGCGTCGCCCGCGGTGAGGAAGTCATGCCCGGTTCTCGCCGAAGCGGCCGGCGAGATCGGCGACCTTCAGGTCCGAAACCGCGGAACAATCGGGGGCTCCGTCGCCCATGCCGATCCGGCTGCCGACTACCCCACCGTCCTCGTCGCGCTCGACGCCACGATCGTGGCGAAGGGACCGAAGGGCGAGCGCAAGATTCCCGCCGGAAAATTCTTCCTGGATCTCTTCACGACGGCATTGAAGCCCGGCGAGATCGTCACGTCGGTGCTGATTCCGACCGGCGGCAAGGGTGTCGGGGGCGTTTACGTGAAGCACGGCCATCCCGCCTCCGCCTACGCGGTGGTCGGCGTCGCGGCGATCCTCGAGGTCAAGAACGGCAACTGCGTTCGCGCGAGCCTCGCGGTGGGCGGAGCCACGCCGAACCCGGTGCGCGCCTCGAAGGCCGAGGCGTCGCTTGCCGGAAAGAGGGTCGACGACGCGGCGATCGAGTCCGCCGCGCGCGAGGTCGGCGCCGCAATCCGCGATCCGCTCTCGGACGGCTACGCCTCGGGGGAGTTCCGGGTGCACCTGGCGACGGTGATGGCGAAACGTGCCCTCCAAACGGCCGCCGAGCGGGCGCGCGGTTAAGAGATCGGGCGGGCCCGGCGCGGGCCCGGATTCCTCGATCGACGCGCTGCAGGCCGCCCTGCGGGAGAGGCGCTACTTCGCCGGGCGAGGACTGGCGACGTCGATCTTCCTGGCCTTGAAGCTCCGCCGCCCTCTCTTTCTGGAGGGCGAGGCCGGCACGGGCAAGACCGAGGTCGCCCGAGTCCTTGCGGACACTCTCCACACGGAGTTGATACGCCTCCAGTGCTACGAGGGGCTCGACGTGCACCACGCCGTCTACGAGTGGAACTACGCGCGGCAGATGATGCACATCCGCCTGGCCGAATCGAAGGAGGAGACGACCGACGAGAAGGAGCTCTTCGGCCCGGACTTCCTCGAGAGGCGGCCGTTGCTCGAGGCGATCGACCCTGCCCGGAAGAAAGCTCCGGTGCTCCTCGTGGACGAGATCGACCGAAGCGACGAGGAGTTCGAAGCCTACCTGCTCGAGGTGCTCTCCGAGTTTCAGATCACCATCCCGGAAATCGGCACCATCCGCGCCACGCACGCCCCCGTCGTGGTGATCACCTCCAACCGCACGCGCGAGGTCCACGACGCCTTGAAGCGCCGCTGCCTCTACCAGTGGATCGACTATCCCTCGCTCGAGGAGGAGCTCGCGATCGTCCGCGCCAAGGTGCCCGGGGCCTCCGAGCGCCTCGCGCGCCAAGTGGCGGGCTTCGTGGCCGAGCTGCGGCAGACGGACCTCTACAAGCTGCCGGGGATCGCCGAGACGCTCGACTGGACGGCCGCGCTCGTCGCTCTCGATCGCGAGGAGCTCGATCCCGGCGTCGTGGACGAAACACTCGGCCTGCTGCTGAAATACCAGGATGACGTCGCGTCGGTCAAGGGAACCCGGGGCGCCGCGATGCTCGAGCGCGCCCGCGCTGCCGGATGAGCGGGCAACTGTTGCGCAACGCCCTTCTCTTCGGGCGGGTGCTCCGAGGACTGGGACTCGAAGTCGGGCCGGACAGTTCCATCGAGCTCGTGGCCGCGCTCGAGCACGTGCCCGTCGGCCGGCGGACCGACTTCCAGAACGCCGCGCGCTGCGTTCTCGTGCGGCATCGCGAAGACCTGCGCCGCTTCGATCAGGCCTTCGACGCCTTCTGGAGGAAGCCCCGAGGGGAGAGTACCTCCCGCGACTTGGCCGCGTTGGGCGAGAAGCGGAAGTTTCGCCGGTCACAGTTCGAGCCCTCGGCGCCGGACGTCGGGCCCGACGCGGAGCCTGGGAGAAAGGGGCCCGAAAGGGGCCCGTTGCCCACGATCCTCCGTCCGACGCTCACCTGGAGCGCCGACGAGGTCCTGCGCCACAAGGACTTCGCCGATATCACGGGCGAAGAGCTCGAGGCCGTACGGGGCCTGCTGCGCGAATTCTCGTGGCGAATCGCCCCGGCCGTGAGCCGCCGGTTCGACTCGCGGGGCCGCGAGAGGCTCGATCTGCGTCGCACGTTGCGGCGCAGCCTGCGTCATGGAGGCGAAGTGCTCTCCTGGGATCGGAATCGCCGGCGACAGCGTCCCCGGCCCGTCGTCGTCATCGCCGACGTCAGCGGCTCGATGGAGCGCTACACGAGACTGCTGCTCCTCTTCCTCCACGGGTTGGCGCGTCGGCGCGACCGCCGCGTGGAGGCGTTTCTCTTTGGCACGCGGCTGACGCGCGTCACGCGGGAGCTCGCCGGAGCCGACGTCGACCTCGCCCTCCAGGAGGTCGCCCGAGCCGTTCCGGACTGGTCCGGCGGCACGCGCATCGGCGCGGCCCTCCGGGAATTCAACTTCCGATGGGGGCGGCGAGTGCTCTCCGGTGGACCGGTCGTGCTCCTGATCAGCGACGGGTGGGACCGGGGCGAGCCGGAGCTCCTCGCGCGGGAAATCGCCCGGTTGCAGCGGAGCTGTCGCCGGCTCGTTTGGCTGAACCCGCTCGCGGGCTCCGTCGGCTACGAGCCACTCGCTCGGGGCATGCGCGCGGCGCTTCCCTACGTCGATGACTTTCTGCCCGTTCACAGCCTGGCGAGCCTGGAGGCCCTGGCGCGGCATCTGGAGACTCTTCCGGAAGGAAGGCCGCCGCGACGCCGTGCGTTTCGGGGAGAAGCGGCATGAAAGACGTCCTGCCCGACATCGACCGGTGGCTCGCGGAGGGAGAGACCGTCGCCGTCGCGACCGTCGTCGAGACCTGGGGCTCCGCTCCTCGCCCGCCTGGCGCCCGGATGGCGCTGACGGCAGCCGGCAAGATCGCCGGCTCGGTCTCCGCCGGATGCGTCGAGAACGCCGTCGTCGAAGCCGGGCAACAGACGCTCAAGAGCGGTCGGCCCCGGCTGCTGCGTTTCGGAGTGGCCGACGATACGGCCTGGAGCGTCGGCCTTGCCTGCGGAGGATCGATCGAGGTGTTCGTTGAAAAGCTCGAGCCCTCGGTGTGGCAGCTCGTTCGCGACGAGGTCTTGGCGGAGAGGCCGGTCGCAGCCGCCACCGTGGTCCGCGGTCCGGATCCTCTGCTCGGGCGCCGGAGGGTGCTCCTTCACGACGGTAGCCTCCGCGGCTCGATCGGCGAGGGATTCGATGAAGCCGCGGAAGCCCAAGCCCGAGCGGCCCTCTCGACGGGCGCCTCCCGGCGGGTCGCCGCCGGGACCGAGCCGGGGATCGAGCTCTTCGTCGAGGTGCTGCGCCCCGCGCCGCGCCTGGTCATCGTCGGCGGGGTGCACATCGCCCTGTCGCTCGCCGCGCTGGCCCGCACGCTCGGCTTTCGAACCGTCGTCGTCGACCCGCGCGAAGCCTTCGCCAATCGCCAGCGCTTCCCCGGGGTCGACCGCATCGTCAATACCTGGCCGGACCGGGCGCTCGCCGAGCTGTCGGTGGACGACTCGACGGCGATCGTCATCCTCACGCACGACCCGAAGCTCGACGATCCTGCGCTCGCCGCCTCCCTCTCGAGCCCGGCGTTCTACGTCGGGGCCTTGGGCAGCCGCCGCACTCAGCAGAAGCGGCGCGAGCGACTCCTCGCTGCCGGCGTGCCGGAGGAGTGGCTCGCGAGGCTGCGCGCTCCGATCGGACTGGATTTGGGCGGCCGGTCTCCGGAGGAGATTGCGCTGGCGGTGCTCGCCGAGATCGTCGCGACCCGAAACGGCGTCGCCGATCCTAGGGCGCCGGCGAAATCCGAGAGCCGAGGCTGAGGAGGGCCCGCCGCAGCCGGGCGTGCCGCTGCATCAGGCGAAGATAGCTCCGCTCGTTGGAGCCCGCCTTCGCCCGGAGAAGCGACCGCATCGCCTGCCGCTCCTCGCGCGTCCAACGGACCAGGTCCGGCACCAGCGCGAGAACGAGCGCGAAGTCTTGGAAGACCTTCCGCTCGAGAGGGGCGAGGCGTTCCGGCTGCAGCCCGAGCGCCGAGGCCACGCGCCTTCCGGAGGCTTCGCGGATCCTCCGCGCGCTCCCGCCGAACCGGCGCGCCATGACGCGATTGACCGCGAGACCGAGATTCCGGATGTGGAATCGGTCCCAGTTCCCGGACGCCGTGCCCGGAACCTCGTACAGGAGGTTGTGTGTCACGAGGCGCCGCAGCGTCTGTGCGGTAGAGCGATACGCGGGTTCCCGGGCGAGACGCGCCTCCTCCCGCGCGACCAAGGCGGCCACGCCGGGATTCGTGGGACGAAACCCGAGCTTCCGGTAGAACCAGAAGGCGCCCGACGCGATCGCCTCTTCGTTCTCGAAACCCAGCTGATAGGGGTCGATCGAGAAGGACGTGACGCCGAGCGCATCACGGTGGAACTTCAAGACCTGCGCGTAGATCCACGCCGATTCGCCCTCGCGGAAGGCGTAGTACATGTTGAAGCCGATCTCCAAGCGCTCAAAAAAGGCGAGCCCCTCGATGTAGCCGATCGGCACGCCGTTCTTGACGACGAAGCCGCCGTATGCGGAGCGCAGCGGCAGTCGTCGCCTCGGGCCGACCCCGAGGAGAAAGAGCTCGACGCCCCGGCCGGGCCGGACCGACAGCACCGAGCCGGGGTCGGCGTAGGTGAACGTATAGAACTCGCGGTACCTCGCGGCGGTCGCCTCGCGCACCATGTCGCAGACCCTTTCGCCTTCGCGCCGCGAAAGCCTCCGAATCTTCAGAGGCGGTGCCGCGAAGACCTCGGCCAACGAGACGTTTCGGCGGGAGAGCAGCGGCCCCTCGTGTACAAAGGGCGCCGGGCCCGGCCGTCGCATTCGAGTCCGCGACGCGGGACTGCCTCCCAGATCCCATGCCACGGGCACGCCGAGGGCGTCCCAGCGCTCCGCTCCCTCGCCCCGCGAGAGCGGGAGCCGCTCGTAGCGATCCAGGAGCCAGCCCACGTCCCGACTGCGGCTGCCGGCCGCCGCGCGAAGCCAGTCCGAGTAGGGCACGTTCGCGTCGGCGAGAGCCTCCTCCTCCAGGAGCGGCACGAATTGCGGCCAAGTGGCCCGCATCCGGTCCGGCGCATCGCACGCTCCCCAGTCGATCTCGACTCGGCGCGGATGGCGCGCCCTCAGCCACCGGACGAGGTCGAAAGAGAAGTCGGTCGTGACGGTCGTCCCCGCTATCCCCGCGACCTCCGGGTCGTCGAAGACCGAAAGGTCGGCGCCCGCCTCTTCGAGGCGCCGGACGATCCCCGGAACCTCCCGGAGGAGCGCCTCGATCCTTTCGGCGAGGGCGTGGTACGGGAGATAGGCGCGCAGGAAGAGCAGCCGGTCGTGAACTCGAACGAGAAGAGCGGCGTCCCTCGAGGCCAGGCGCCAGAGCCGATCGACGGCGCGCGCAATCCGCGAGAGAGGCTCTCGGCGCACGCGCGGCTCCGAAAGGAGGGCAAGCAGGCGGTCGGCGGCCGTCGGCACGGGGCGGATGCTAGCAGGCCCACCGATTCCGCAGTTAAGATCCCGCGGCTCGGCCCGATCGCCCGGCGACTTCGAAAGGAGAGCGATGAGACGAACCGCGCGGCCCTGGATCCTGTCCGCCCTTTCCCTGCTTGCCGTGTTCACGACGCTCGCGGAGGAGAACCTCCCCGGCCGCGACCCCGCTCAGCCGATCGACGAGGAGTACACGCGAAAAATCCGCGAATACACGACGGAGCCCTTCTTCCTCTCGCCCCTGACCGACTACCTCCCCGCTGCCCCCGGCATTCCGACGCCCCGTGTGCTCGGCGACATCGCCGGCGCTCCCGCCAAGCTTCCCTACTCGATGGAGGTCTATCGGTACTTCCGCGAGCTCGCCGCCGCGAGCCCCCGCGTCAAGGTCCGCACGATCGGGACGACCGAAGAGGGCCGCGAGATGATCGTCGTCACCGTCGCCTCGGAGGCGCTCCTCGCCAACCTCGATGAGAACCGGGACCGCCTGGCGAAGCTCGCCGATCCGCGGACGATCCAGTTAAACGACACGGAAGCCGAGAGGTTGATCGCGGCCTCGGCCCCCGTCTACTACATCACCGGCACGATCCATTCTCCCGAGACGGGCGCGCCGACGGCCTTGATGGAGCTCGCCTACCGGCTCGCGGTCGATGAGAGCCCCTACATCCGCTACATCCGCGACCACGTCATCACCCTGATCACGCCCGTCGTCGAGGTCGATGGCCGCGACCGGCAGGTCGATGTCTACAACTGGCACCTCGCGCATCCCGGCGAGAACTGGCCGCCGCTCGTCTACTGGGGCCACTATGTGGCCCACGACAACAACCGCGACGCGATGGGGCTCTCCTTGAAGCTCACGCGCAACATCCTCGCCGCGTACCTGGAGGCGAAGGCCCAGTTTCTCCACGACCTGCACGAGTCGGTGCCCTATCTCTACGACAACACGGTCGGCGACGGGCCGTACAACGCCTGGCTCGATCCGATCGTCACCAACGAGTGGCAGATGCTCGGCTGGAACAACGTCCAGGAAATGACCCGATTCGGCATGCCCGGCGTCTTCACGCACGGGACCTTCGACACGTGGTCCCCGGGCTACCTGATGTTCCTCGGCGCCACCCACAACGGGGTCTCCCGCCTCTACGAGACCTTCGGGAACGCCGGGGCCGACACGCTCGAACGGACGCTCCGTCCGGGGGAATACTCGCGGCCCTGGTACCGGCAGAACCCGCCGCTGCCGAAGGCGCGATGGTCGCAGCGGGACAACAACAATTACGAGCAGACGGGCTTGCTCGTGTCGCTTCATTACGTTGCGGTCAATCGAGGCGACTTTCTGCGCAACTTCTATCTGAAGAGCAAGCGCTCGGTCGAAAAGCCCAAGGCCGAAGGCCCGGCCGCCTACGTCTTTCCGGCAAACGACCCGAGGCCGGCCGCGCAGGCGGAGCTGCTCCGCGTGCTGCAGACACAGGGCTGCGAGGTACACCGGGCCACCGCTCCGATCACGACCGTCGTCTCGCTGCCGACGAAACCGAAGACGGACGCCGAGAAGGAGAAGGGCGAAGCCGGAAGGAAGTCCGAGCCGAAGGACGACAAGCCCGCCTCCGAGACGCGCACTTTCCCGGCGGGCAGCTACCTCGTGCGAATGGACCAGCCGTACAGCCGAATCGCCGACGCGATGCTCGACTACCAGTATTGGAGCCCCACCGATCCGCAGAAGAGCCCCTACGACGACACGGGCTGGACCTTCGGCGAGCTCTATGGCGTGGAGGTCCGGCGCGCGAACGATCCGAAGGTCCTCTCTTTCGCCATGGAGCGGGTTTCGGCTCCCGTCCCGCTGCCCGGCGGCGTCAAGGGGGAAGGGGCAGTCTTCGCTCTCAATCACAACGCGGAGAGCGCGCTCGTGACGCTGCGCTTCCGGTTCCCGGACGCCACCTTCGAGGCGGCCGAAGCGCCTTTCGAAGCCGCCGGCCGCAAGTTCGCTCGCGGTTCCTTCCTGATCCGGGGCGTCGGCCGGCAGGAGCTCCAGGCCGCCTCCTCCGAGCTCGGCCTGTCCGTTGCCGCGATCCCCTCGGCTCCCCCGGTCCCGACCCACCCCCTGCGAGCGCCCCGCATCGCCATCCTGCACACCTGGATGTGGACGCAAGACGAGGGGTGGTGGCGAATGGCGTTCGACGAGAGGAAGGTCCCCTTCGAGTACATCAGCACGCAGGTGGTTGCCAGGACGCCCGACTTGCGTTCTCGCTTCGACGTCATCGTCTTCCCCCCCGCCGGAATCGGCGCGCGCAACATCGTCGGCGGAATGCCGATGTGGGGCAACCCGCTGCCCTGGAAGACGACCGCGCTCACACCCAACCTCGGCAAGATCGACTCGACCGACGACATGAGGCCGGGCCTCGAGCTATCGGGTGTCGAGAACCTCAAGCGCTTCGTCGCCGACGGTGGCCTCCTGATCGGCGCGATGGACTCGGCCGAAGTGGCGATCGATTACGGCCTCGCGCCGGGGGTCTCGGTCGCCCGTCCCGATAAGTTGAAGTTGACCGGTAGCGTCGTGCGATCGAAGCTCGTGGACGGGGAGAGCCCGATCGTCTACGGGTATGGAGAGACGACCTCCATCTTCTCCTTCGACGGCCCGATCTTCGACCTGTCCAACCTGGCCGGCCAGCGAGTGCGGCGCCGCCCGCCCGCCTCGGAGAAGGAACGCGCGACAGGGCGCGGCACCGCCGACGACCCCGACTACGTCGTCGGACGGCCGCCGGCTCCCCTCCCCGCGGAGCCCAAGGCCGAGCCATGGGAAGCGCTGCCCTTGACCGACGAGCAGCGGCGCAACAACCCCTTCGTGATCCCGCCCCCGTCCCGGCCCCGGGTGCCCTTGCGGTATGGGGACGCGAAGGATCTGCTCGTTTCCGGCCTTCTCGAGGGCGCCTCGGAGATCGCCCAGCATCCGGCGATCGTGGACGTCCCCTTCGGGAAAGGGCACGTCGTGCTCTTCTCCAACAATCCTTTCTGGCGCAGCGAGACTCGGGGAAGCGAGTTTCTGGTGTTCAACGCCATCCTGAACTTCGACAGCCTGAACGCCGGGAGGAAGGACGCGGAAAAGTAGCGCGACAAGGTGAGACCCGCGCAACAAGCTAGAATCGCGCCGGGACTCGAAACAGCCCCGCTGACATGATCTGCCCTGCTTGCCAGACGCCCAACCCCGAGGGCGCGGCGTCATGCTCGCATTGCAGCGGAAGCCTCTCGGACTCCGATCAAACTCTTCGGCTTTTGAGCGCCGACGCCTCCGAGATGCCCACCATGGCGAGCCCCACGTCGCTCAAGGACTGGGTCAAGAGCCGGCCGACGAGCGGGGTTCCCGCTTCCTCCGTCCTGCCCGACGGGCTCGAGATCGCCGGGCGCTACCGGGTGCGCAAGCTCCTCGGCATGGGCGGCATGGGGGCGGTTTACCGAGTCCACGACGAGGAGCTCGACCGGGACGTGGCCCTGAAGCTCATCCGGCCGGACATCGGCGAGAATCCCGAGGCGCTCGAACGGTTCAAGCGGGAGATCCAGCTGTCGAGCAAGATCACGCACAAGAACGTCCTGCGCGTCTACGACCTCGGCGCCTCAGACGGCATCAAGTACCTGACCATGCAATTCGTCGAGGGCGAAGACCTCTCGACGATTCTCAAGCGCATCGGTCGGCTCCCAATTCCCCGCCTGACCCACATCTTCCGGCAGACTCTCGAGGGGTTGCGCGCCGCCCATGACCAGGGCGTCATCCATCGCGACCTGAAGCCCCAGAACATCATGCTCGATGCCTCGGACAACGTCTACGTCACGGACTTCGGCCTGGCCAAGTCGCTCGAACAATCCGGCATGACCCAGACCGGCACCATCGTCGGAACGCCCTACTACATGTCGCCAGAGCAGGTGACGGGCGCGCCGATCGATCGTCGGTCAGACATCTATTCGCTCGGCGTGATCCTCTACGAAATGTCGACGGGCCGACTCCCCTTCACGGGCTCGACGCCTTACGAGGTGATGGCCAAGCGGCTACAGCGCGCACCGCAGCCCGCCGGCGAGCTGAATCCGGATCTGCCCGCGTACCTCCGAAAGATTCTCGAGCGCTGTATGGCGATCGACCCGGCAGCCCGCTATCAGACGGTCGAGGACGTCCTGAAGGATCTCGATGCCAGCGGTTTCCGGACAACATTGCGCTTCGAGGTCGCGAAGAGGCCGTGGCTACGGCCCGCCCTCGCTGTCGTCATCGCGCTTGCACTCGTCGCGGGCGCGGCCATCGCGTTCCGAGGCCGCCGGGCCGCGCGGCCGGCACCGCAGCCGGGCGTCACGAACCAGCCGGTCTCGCTTGCGATCCTGCCGTTCCGCAACGCCTCGGGCGACTCCTCCCTCGACTGGCTGGGATCCAGCCTGGCCGAGATGCTGCGGTCCGACATCGGACGATCGGCGTCGCTGCGGACGGTTCCGTCGGAGCGGCTTCATCAGATCCTCAGCGACCTGCGGATCTCCGCCGACTCGGCCTTCGATCCCGCCACGCTTCGAAAGCTCGCGCAGTTCAGCAACGCCGACACCGTCATTTGGGGGCAGTACGTCAAGTTCGGAACCGAAATTCGGATCGACGCCACTCTCGAAGACGTCAAGCGGCAGCGGTCCGTCGCGCTCAAGGCGCATGCGCCGAGCCAGAGCGGTCTTCAGGGCGCCATCGACCAGCTCGCCCAGTCGATCCGTGAGGGCCTTTCGCTCTCCTTCAATGCCCTGGCGGAGCTCAAGGCCACCGCCTTCAAGCCGTCTACGAAATCGCTCGAGGCGCTGCGGTTCTACAACGAGGGGCTGCAGCTCGCGCGCCAGGGTAAGAACTCCGAGGCGCTGACGAAGTTCAAAGAGTCGATCCAGGCCGATTCGGAATTCGCCCTCGCCTACGCGAAGCTCGGTCAGACCTACGCCAATCTGGGGTACGACACGGAAGCGGAACAGAGCTCACGCCACGCGGTGGAGCTCTCGGAGAACCTTCCGGCGCAGGAGAAATATCTCATCAACGCCAGCCATGCGCGGATCGTCAACGATACCGAGAAGGCGATCGGGGCCTACGAGAACCTCGCCAAGGCGTCACCGGATGATTCCGAGGTCAACTTCGAGCTGGCCGCCCTCTACGAGGCCTCGGGCGCCTTCGATCAGGCGCGCGCCCACTACAAAAAGGTCCTCGAGCGCGATCCGAAGTACGTCGCCGCCCTTCTCGCATCAGGCCGCGTCGAGATCAAGGCCGGAAACCCGCAGGGGTCGCTCGACTACCTGAACCAGGCCCTGAGCCTCGCCATTCAGCTCGAGCGGGACGAAGAGAAAGCCGACGTGCTCCACGCCATCGGGGTGGCCTACGGGCAACTGGAGAAACCGAACGACGCGCTGCGCTCGTACCAGGAATCGCTCGAGATCAAGCGCCGGATCGGTCAGAAGCGTGGAATCGCCGTAACTTTGGGGGAGATGGCCCAGGTCCAAGATCGATTAGGAGATCGGGATGCCGCGCTGGCCAGCTACAAGGAGGCGCTGCAGATCCAGCGCGAGATCGGCGACAAGAGGGGGACCGGCTTGACGCTCAACAACCTTGGCAGCTTCTACGAGGATCGCGGGAACTACGACCAGGCGCTGCAGAACTACAAGGAGTCGCTACAGATTCAGCGCGAGGTCGGCAATCAGGACGGTGAAGCGCTCTGCCTCAACAACATCGGCAACGTCTACCTCTTCAAGACCCAATACGACGACGCTCAGACCAACTTCGAGAGGGCGCTCCAGATCCGCGAGAAAACCAAGAACTCAGGCGACATCGCCGACACCCTGCACAACCTCGGCGAGACCGCGACGAACAAGGGTCAATACGATCAGGCGCTCAAGCACTACCTGCGCGCGCTTCAGCTCCGGCGCGACGCCAGCGACAAGCGGGGCGCCGCCATCGAGTCGTACAGCATGGGAACTCTGTTCGAGTACGAAGGGCAGTACGGGGCGGCGGTCAACGCGAAAGAGGAAGCTCTGAAGGCCTTCCAGGAGCTCAAGGACAGCGGATTCTGGATGGGCGAGATCTTGAGCGGGACCGGACACTCCCAGTCCATGCTCGGCCGATCGGACGCGGCCCAAGTGCAGCTGGCGGAGGCAATGAAGCTCTCCGACAAGCTCCAGAACAAGGCCCTGACGGCGCAGATCCTGAACTTCCAGGGCGATCGGCTCTTCTACCTCGGCGACGCCAGGGCCGCGCGGCCCCTCTACGAGCGGGCGCTCCAGACCGCCTCGAAGACCGGTGACCGGCGACTCGAGCTGCTGTCGAAGGTTAACCTCGCCAAGAGCGCGATTGCCGAAGGACGTCCCCAGCCGGCGATCGAGGGGCTCAAGAAGCTCGCCGACGAATCCGACTCGCTCGGCTTAAAGTACCTATCGGTCGAGAGCACCGTCTACCTCGGCCAAGCGCTCGTCCAAACGAAGCGCTACCGAGAGGCCCGGCTCGAGCTCGAGCGCGCGCTCGCGAAAAGCGAGAAGCTCGAGTTGCGCGCACTGCAGGCGCGAAGCCATTACCTGCTCGCCTCCGCGTTGCAATCCGCCGGCAACGCCGCCGACGCGTCCCGACACTTGAGCGAGGCCCGCCGGGGCCTCGAGGAAATCCGGAAGGAGGCCAAGACCGACGACGTCGTGAAACGAGCCGACCTCGCCCCGATTCTGGCGGAGGCACGGTGATCGGCCCGCCGAGGTCGAAAAAAAAGCCGGGCCTTGCGGCCCGGCCTCTTCACGCTCGCTGCGCGTCGAATCGCATGAGCTTTACCAGGGAACGGTGCCGCTCCAAGTCCCGAAGGACCTGTACGGGCCATCGCACGACGGGACCGCCGGCCAGACTCTCACATCCCTCTTCTTCTTGACGTGCCCGGGGGACGTGCTGAGATCACCCCGATCTCTGTCGTGGTCCCAATCTTCGCGTTCATCATCATCGCCTCGGACCAGGTAGAGGGTCGGCACTCCCGACTCGGTGAACTGACTCATGGAGCTGTCGTCGTACCAGAGCCTCGCGACGCCCGTCA